>UMFQ01012446.1_pt1 | contig 21997 bp, 10 predicted proteins | sample 1965061 | NCBI WGS metagenome assembly UMFQ01 (sample SAMEA4836051, study PRJEB28245) | human gut metagenome | biome: gut microbiome; material: fecal sample | place: Denmark | collected 2008
GGCTTCACGGCTTGCAGGGGCATCCATGATGATACGGCCAAGGCCGTGCCAAGGGGTCTCACGGACAGAGAACATCGTTTCAACATTTGCGGGCATAGTAAAATCTCCTTTTCAGTGTACTGTGATCAATTGTTGTTTTCCATTTCTTCAGCGATGCGGACGAGGACTTCCACCAGGACGGTGCCAACCTCTTTGACGATTTCGGACCAAAAGTTCATAATGCTTTCTCCTTTCTGCGCAGCTGCGCGTTAAAATACGATAGTAATAATGATAGTGATGGTGCGGAATAACAAGATGCTCACCTCCAGACATAAAAATAGCCCCTGAGTCTTTCGACTCAGAGGCTTTGGATCATGATTATTATATCTGGGTGAAAAATGGAAATTTGAGAAAGCTAGAGATAAAGATGCCAGACTGGCATGAAGGTAGCTAAAAGAAATTTGGAAAAGTGGCATAATCGCTGAAAAATTCATCAATCACTTGTGCAAAGTGTGATTGATGAATGAGCGATGAAATGATATAATTAATTAGAATGGAGGGGAGGAAAAACAGATGCAGAATAAAAAACCGCCATTTACAATTACAGAAAAAATTCTCACAGATGTAATGGAGATTTGTGAACTTGTTGGAAAAGTGAGCTCAACACAACATCTTTCATCTGACCCTGTTCTGCGTAGGCAGAATCGGATTAAAACAATTTATTCCTCTCTTGCAATTGAACAAAATACACTATCCTTAGAGCAGGTAACGGCTGTACTATCAGGAAAACGTGTCCTTGCACCGCCAAAAGACATTATGGAGGTGAAGAATGCGTATGAAATTTACGACCATTTGAATGAATTGAATCCATACTCAGTGGAAGACTTACTGTTGGCTCATCATGTGATGATGCGAGGGCTGGTTCAAGAAGATGGTGTGTTTCGCTCAAAGCCAGTAGGTGTGGTTGACAGTCATGGAAATGTACTTCATTTTGGAACACTACCGCAGTATGTGCCTCCTCTGGTGGAAGAATTGCTCAAATGGACAGAGGACAGCCCGCTTCCGATGCTGATCAAAAGTTGCGTGTTTCACTATGAATTTGAAGTAATCCATCCGTTTGCAGATGGAAATGGAAGAATCGGAAGGCTTTGGCATACGCTACTGCTCTCCAGATGGAATCCGCTGTTTGCATGGCTTCCGGTGGAGTCTATTGTTCATGATCATCAGCAGGAGTATTATGAGGCTATCAATACATCCAATGCCCAAGGTGAAGGAACTGCATTTATTGAATTTATGCTAAGTGTGATTGAAGAAGCACTTTTGAGTGTAATCCCAGAAAACTTCGAAAAGAGCATGATGCCTACAAGTGGAAAAGAAAATCGATGGAATATTCTTGAAAAATACTTGAAAAAAGAGAAGATTATTCATAACAGTGATGTGCAACAGTTGCTGGAAGTCTCTTCAGCAACAGCAAATCGAATTCTAGTTTCTTTTGTAAAAGAAGGTAAACTAGAGAGAGTGAGAGATGGTCGCTATTGGGCGTATCAAAAGTTATAAATGGGAGTTGCATAAGCAATGCAGAATACAAACAGAGCACAAGAAAGTGGATATAAAGCTTCTCTGACAAGAGAACAGTTTTTATTCCACGAAATGCGAATTGTAGCGAAGCAAATGGTGCAAGGAGAGGATCTTGCATCAATGATACAAATAATTGCCGCCAATAATCTCTTCCAGTATCCAACTGAACGCATGACAGCTGGTATGGTTCGGGCGTGTTATCGGCGGCTAAATCTTTTGAATAGTGAACAACTGCTTCGGAATATTGCAGAGCATTCCGTGGAAGAGGCAAAACAAATTTGTCTTTACGCGATTATGAAGGATAATAGACTTGTCTGGGATTTTATGGTGACAGTTATTGGAGAAAAATATCGAAACCAAGATTTCAGCTATGGAAAACTTGACATGACAAGTTTCTTCATAAGATTACAAGAGCAAAATGATGCTATCGCAGATTGGAGCGAATCTACAGTCAAAAAGCTGAAATCGGTTCTAAATCGAATTTTAAGAGAAAATGATTATCTGGATAGTATAAAAGCAGGCCATTTGAACCCGGTTTGGCTTTATCCGGAATTGGAAAATGTGATTCTTACAAATGGGGATCAGGCGGTATTGCCCGCATTTAACCGTTTTGAGTGAGGAAAATTTAATGGGTGACATACAAAAACGCCTTGATAACGTTCGGCAGATGATTCAGATTCAAGATTTCCTAGAAGGAAAAGGTCTTAGCAATGAAGTGAATATTCGTATCTTCTGCTATGAACCGAGAGATGAAATGGCAGTCCGGCATTTCATTGAACAGCTATCGACAGATCTGACATTGGAGTGTCAGCTTCGAATCTGCAATTTATATCAAATCTTCCTGGAAATCTGCGAAGACATGGATATTTTGGATGCTATCCCTGATATGGAAGAAGAGGACGGCCATGATTATCTGTTGGAACAGCTTCAATCGACAATTGGAGTCGATGAAATTGTACAGGAAATTCAGAGCGAGCCGTTCCAGCCGGGAGAAGTACTGGTTTTGACTGGCGTTGGAGAAGCGTTTCCATTTATGCGAATTCATACGTTACTGGAGGCATCATTGTTTGCAGAGAGGCCGGTGCTTGTGTTTTACCCGGGAACATTTAACGACCAGCAGCTGCGGCTGTTCAACTGTCTGAAGCCGAACAATTACTATCGTGCATTTAACGTTGTGTGAAGGGGGAAATAGAGCTTTGGTTATACAGAATATGTTTGTAGAAGACATCAACCGTAAAATTAACGGTGTTGTCAAGGTTGACGAGGACGAGAACAAGGTCCTGGAACAGGAACTGAACGAGTACGTTATTACACGAGAGCTGAAGCGGCATTTTGCAGACTTTTTCAATACCTATGCAGAAGCATTTGACGAACCAACGGCAGATACAGGAGTCTGGATCTCCGGTTTTTTTGGCAGCGGTAAATCTCACTTCTTGAAAATGTTGTCATACTTGTTGGAAAACAAAGAGGTTAATGGCATTCGTACGGTGGAGCGCTTCCGCAAGAAATTTGAGGATGACCCTGGTACCTTTATGCAGGTGGATCGTGCAACCAAAGGTGAAACCGAGACGATTCTGTTTAATATCGATTATGAAGGCTCTATCAATAAGGACAAAACAGCCGTTTTACGTGTTTTTGCTAAGGTGTTCTATAATCATCTGGGATTCTTTGGCAGCAATCTCAAAGTTGCTATGCTGGAGCAGTACATTACGCAGCAGGGCAAAATGGATGAATTTTGCCGTCTGATTGAAGAAAAGAAGGGCAAACCTTGGACTGAAGTGCGGAAAGCATTTGCATTTAATGGAAAATTCATTAAGCCTGCACTGGCGGAAGCATTGGATATCAGTGAAGAGGATGCAAACAACTGGTTTAACGATAAGAGTGCAACGGAACTCTCTGTTTCACAGCTTGTAGAAGACATCAATGCATACGTCAGCACAAAACCTGCAAACTTCCGCCTTCTGTTCATGGTGGACGAGGCGGGGCAGTATGTTGGCACGGACACGGATATGCTGCTGAATCTGCAGTCTTTGGTGGAAAAAATCGGCAGCGAATGCAGAGGAAAAGTCTGGGTGGTCTGCACCGGACAGGAAGCTATTGATGAGATTATCAAAGTACGAGCAGATGAATTTTCTCGAATTCAGGCTCGTTTCAAAACTCGTCTGAGCCTTTCTTCTTCTTCCGTAGACGAAGTAATTCAGAAGCGTATTCTGAAAAAGACTCCGGAAGCAGAAAGAACGCTGGATGCGGTCTATGAGAAAGAAAGCTCCGGGATGCGCAACTTGTTCAGCTTTACAAATGCAATGCCGGACATCAAGGGCTTCTCTGGTCCGGCACAATTTGCAGAGGACTTTCCGTTCGTTCCATACCAGTTTCTCATCATGCAGAAAATTTTTGTGGAGATCCGCAAACACGGCAATGCAGGTAAACACTTCTCCGGCGGCGAGCGTTCCATGCTGAGCGGATTTCAGGAAGCAGCACAAAAAGTGGAAAAGCAGAACGAGTTTGCGTTGGTGCCGCTGTTCCGCTTCTATGATACTGTACATTCTTTCCTGGATGGTTCCATTCGCAATGTGATTGATCGCTGCAGCAAAGCCGTAGAAAATCACGATGGTCTGGAGCCGATGGATGTGGATGTTCTGAAGCTTCTCTATCTCATTCGATATGTCAACGAGGATATACCGGCCAATCTGGACAACCTTGTGATTTTGATGGCAGACGACATCCGTCTGGAAAAGGTCGCGATGCGCGAAAAGCTGCGCGGCAGTTTGGATCGACTGATTGGGCAGAATTACATCGGACGTACTGGTGATACCTACAACTTCCTGACGGATGAAGAGCAGGACATCCAGAAAGAAATCAACCTTACACAGGTGGATACGGGCGCTATTGTTGGGGATATAGCAAAGATTATTTTTGGCATAATTTATGATGTAAAAAAGTTCCGTTACGGCAAGTGTGACTTCCCGTTTGATCAGATGGTGGATAACACTATGTACGGCATCGCCACAGGCGGCATGCGCCTGCGCTTTTTGACGGCAGCTTCTGATGCAACGGAAAAAACGGAATTTCGCCTGATGAACAGCTCCAAAGGCAGCGAGGCGATTGTAGTTTTGGGCGATACGCCGTATTATGAATCGCTGGAAGCATCCATGAAGATCCGCAAATATGTCAAACAGCGGAATGTCAGCCAGATGCCCAAGAGTGCTCAGGATATTATCCGCGGCCAACAGGAAGAAGCAACCAAGTATGAAGCTGAAGCCAGCAAAGCTCTGGTAGAGGCTATTGAAAACGCAAAATTTTACGCCGATGGTGAACATCTGGACATTAAGAGCGGCAATGCTAAGGCCAAAATTGACCAGACGATGGAGTATCTGGTCTCGCATGTTTACAGCAAGTTGGACCTGATTGGGAAAAACGCAGATACCGATGCTGACATTCTGGCAGTGCTGTCCGGTGCGGACTATATTCTGCCGGAGGCAGATCCGAACCGCGATGCAGAGGCGGCGGTGGAAGAATATCTTGAGATGCAGGCAATGCATCACCTGCCGACCTCCATGGCGGATGTACAGAGCAAGTTCAGCAGTATACCCTATGGCTGGAAGGAAATCGACATTGCTTATGTGGTGGCGCGTTTGATCGTGAATCAGAAGGTAACCATCAAATATGCAGGCACTACCATCCAGCCGGACAACGCCAAATTACCTGACATGCTCCGCAAAAAGAGTGAGGTGGGTAAAACATCCATTAGCAAGCGCGTGGTGGTATCGGCAACCAAAATGAAGGCTGTGCGGGACCTTCTGCGGGATTACTTCGATGTCATGGATGTTCCTGCGGACGAAGACGGTTTGGTTAAATTTATTGCCGATGAGTTCGGAAACCAGCTGCAGCATTATAACAAACTGAACGAGAAGTACGATGATGCCCACAAGTATCCGGATCAAACAATGGTGCGCAACGCTATTACTGCAACGCAGGAAGTGTTGAACCAGAAGAAGGACAACATCGCGCTGATCGACTATCTGCTCAAGAAAGAGGACGACCTCTTTGATCAGAAGGATGCCATGGGCAATGTAGAGACCTTCTTCAAGAGTCAGGTCGGCACCTTTGATGATGCTGCACGGCTGGAACACGAGATGCAGGCGGATCTGGACCGCATTGCGCAGGATGCGGCGGCATACGAGGCCCTGAACAAGATTCGGCTTATCATCACAGTGCCATCTTTTGGGCAGAAGTTCAACTACAAGCGCATTCCGGAGCTGAATGGGTTGATGCAAACGGTGCGTACAGCCCATGACCAGATGCTGGATGACAAACGCTCTGAGATTCTGGAAACAGTGCGTCAGTGCATGGAAGCGACCCATACCGCTGCAAACGGAGATCCCAAAGCATTGGATATCGTCCGCAAGTCGGATGCTTTCTTTGATGGCTATAAGGCAAAAATTGCAAGCTGCAAGAGCCTTGCGCTGCTGGATGGTATGATTATCCCGCTGAGCCAGTACAAGGATGAGACCGTCAGCAGCATTGAGATTGCGCTGGCCCCTCCGACACCGAAACCGGTGGTAACGAAAAAAGATGTCAATATCCCGGCCGTAAAGCCGAAAAAAGTAAAGTCTTACAGCCGCCAGATCCTCTTCCCTGCCAAAACGCTGCGAGATGATGCGGATATCGATGCTTATGTGGAGAAGATCCGGGAGCAGCTGCGGAACCTGTTGGATGGCTGTGATGAGATAAAGTTGAACTAAAGGTGAAATTATGGACAAAACTGAATTTCCGAAAATTTTTATTTCTTATTCTTGGAGTTCTGAAGAAAAAGTTCTAGAGTTGGCCAAAAGGCTTTGTTCAGACGGAGTTGATGTTGTTTTAGACAAATGGGATTTAAAAGAGGGAAATGATAAATATGTTTTTATGGAACAGTGTGTGACTGACCCGGAAATAAAAAAGGTTCTAATTATTTGCGATAAAGTATATGCTGAAAAAGCTAATACTCGAAAAGGTGGGGTTGGTGACGAAACGGTTATCATATCCAGTGAGGTTTACGGAAAAGCGAAACAAGAAAAGTTTATTCCAATTATTTTCGAGTCAGATGAAAATGGAATAGCGTATAAACCAGCATATCTTCAATCAAGAATTCACATTGATTTATCGACAGATGACCTTGTTAAGTATGAGGCTGAATATGAAAAATTATTAAGAGATATCCATGATAAACCGTTGTATAGAAAACCTCCTATTGGAAAAAAGCCGGACTGGTTAGACGAAGAAAAAACAAGTCTTAGCCCACTAACAAATCTTATTCAGCGAATCAAAGGAGCAGTTGTATTGAAAAAACAGCAGGATGCTGTTTTAAAATTTGCGGACACATATATTGAGACGTTAAAAACTTTTCGATTAAAAGATAATACAGATGCAAAAGCAATCTATGAGCAGTATATTGCAACAAAAGGCGCTCGTGATTTGTTTTTGGATTTTTTGTCGGTATTGTTTGAAACGGAACTTGACACTGTGGATGTTTTGTGTGAGATGTTCGAAAGAATGCATAATACGCTCACCTGCGAGTATGGATACAACTCATCTGCATGCCAAGCAAGAAGCCGTGATTATGAGATTTTTCATATTTTAATTTGGGAGTTGTTTATTTGTACGATTGTATATCTTAGGTATCGGAAAAAGTATGATGTAATTTATGGAATGGTAAGTAACACATACTTTCTTACAAATGGTTCTCTAGATAATAATCCGAAAGCTGGTAATTACTGTCAATTTCAATATTATAGCCAAATTATAGAAGAAGAGTATAAGCCGACTACTGAAAATAGAAATAAATATACATTGTTGGGTCATACGTTATGTAATGACCGGGAAAAACTTCCGATTTACTCCAAAGAATCAATTGCAGAGGCAGATATTTTTCTTTACCAAATTTGTAATGCGTATGAATTAGAGCAGTCTCAAAATCAGTGGAGAGATCTATATTGGTTTCCTCGTTGTTATGTCTATGCTCGAAAAGGCCCAGAGGAGTGGGCCAAAATGAAATCTAGGAGATTCTGCAAAAAGATATATGATTTGTTTGGGGTTACGAATCTTGAAGAATTGAAGAATGCTGTTTCGAAATGTACATTTGATCCTCAAATGAAGTATTCGGGTTTTGCTAATCCAATACCAGCAATTTTGTCAGAGATTTCACTGGAAGAAATTGGATCGTTGAATTAAGGAGAACCATCATGGATAAAAACGCCATCAAGAAATATGCGGTCTGGGCGCGGAAAGAACTGATCTCCCGCGTGGCGCAGAAAGCCCAGCAGTACGGCATTACGGAAACGGAAATGGTGGACGCCGGTGCTGATAGCGTCAACGGCAAAGTGTTGTCTGCAGAAGAGATGCAGCAGCGCAGGGCACTGATTGTACAGATCAATGAAAAGGGCTACCAGCAGGTCATGGAAGAGGTGGCGTATACATGGTTCAACCGCTTCTCGGCATTGCGGTTCATGGAGGTCAACGGCTATCTGCCCAGCCATGTGCGCGTGTTTACGGATGAAAACAATGCGTTCAAGCCCCAGATTCTGGCCGAAGCCCTGCATCTGGAATTGGATAAGCTGGATAAGGACAAAGTCTACGCCCTGAAAGAGACCGAGCAGACCGAAGAACTGTACAAATACCTGCTCATCGTGCAATGCAACGCGCTGAACAGCATTCTGCCCGGAATGTTCCAGACCATTGCGGACTACACTGAGCTGCTTCTGCCGGACAACCTGCTCCGGGAGGGCAGCGTCATCGAGCAGATGATCTCCCAGATCCCGGAGGACAACTGGCAGGATGCCGTCCAGATCATTGGATGGCTGTATCAGTACTACAACAGCGAGAAAAAGGACGACGTGTTTGCCGCCCTCAAGAAAAATGTCAAGATCACCAAGGAGAATATCCCGGCGGCGACCCAGCTGTTTACCCCAGACTGGATCGTGCGGTACATGGTGGAAAACAGCCTTGGACGCTTGTGGGTAGAGGGTCACCCGGACGCAAAAGCACAGCTGCTGCCCACACCGGAGGAGCAAGCAGCTTATACTGCCGGGAACCGTGACCCGGAGGACACCAAGTGGCACTATTATCTGGAGGAAGCCCAGCAGGAGCCGCAGGTACAGGCCCAGCTGTCCGAAATCCGTAAACAGTATGCCGACCTGATCCCGGAACAGATCAAGGTCATCGACCCCTGCTGCGGCAGCGGTCATATCCTTGCTTACCTATTCGATGTACTGATGCAGATCTACGAGAACTACGGCTACACGCCCCGCGATGCTGTGACCAGCATTTTGCAGAACAACCTCTATGGTCTGGACATTGACGACCGCGCCGCCCAGCTGGCCTATTTTGCGGTGATGATGAAGGCCCGCCGGTACGACCGCCGCTTTTTCAGCCACACCACCCAGCCTCATGTGTATGCCATTGAGGAGAGCAACCGCATCGAAAAGCCAGATGTGGAGTATTTCTGCAACGGCAAGCTGGAACTGAAAGATGCTATGCACACTATCCTCACCCAGCTGCACGATGCCAAGGAGTATGGCTCCATCCTCACCATCACCCCGCAGGACTGGGATGCCCTCTATGCCCGGTTTGACGAGGTGGCAGACGAGTCCTCGTTCCATCGAGAGAGTATTCGCAAAAAATTACTCCCATTGGTGCGGGTAGCGCAGACGTTGGCGCAGAAATACGATGTGGTCGTCACCAATCCGCCGTATATGGGTGCATCTAATATGAACTCGGGTTTATCTGAGTATGTGAAAAAATACTACCCGGACAGCAAGAGCGATCTGTTTGCCGTGTTTATTGAAGTATGTTCCCGTATGGCAAAACAGAACGGTTATCAGGCAATGATCACCCAGCACGCATGGATGTTCCTGTCCAGCTTTGAAAAACTGCGGGAGAAGATGATGCTGACTGAAACCATCAGCATGGCACATCTAGGCGCAAGAGCCTTTGAGGAAATTGGCGGCGAAGTGGTGCAGCCCACCGCCTTTGTGCGCTGTGCAAACCATGTGGAGGGCTATAAAGGCACCTATTGCCGCCTGATTGAGCCGACTTCCCAGCAGGGAAAAGAGGAGATGTTCCTTGCAGGACAAAAACGCTATACCGCAAATCAGGATGATTTTGCAAAGATTCCGGGGGCGTCGGTGGCGTATTGGGTATCAAAAAAGTTGTACTCTACTTTTAGAAATTCTCTTTTGTATGATTACACCATATCAGATGGACAAAACAAAACGGGAGATAACGCTAAATTTGTTCGTGAGTTTTGGGAAGTGAGAAACTCAAATGTTGGAAAAGGAAAAAAGTGGCTGTTCTATGCCAAGGGTGGTGGATATCGTAAGTGGTATGGAAATCTGTCAGAAGTTGTTAATTGGTCAGAGGAAGCGCGTGAATTTTATAAGAATGATAAGATTTGTAGGATTATTCCAGAATATCTTTGGTATAAAGCTGGAATTACATGGAGTTTGATTTCTAATAATCCTAGTTTTCGACTTTTACCGGAAGAGGCAACATTTGATGTTGGGGGCTCAAGCATCTTCTTGAAAGATAATAGCAATATAGAATTTGTTCTAGGATTGCTTAACAGCAAAGTTTTTTCTTATGTCCAAAAAATTGTTAATCCTACAATCAATATTCAGGTAAAAGACATTCGAGTTATGCCTTTTGTAAAGAAAAATGAGAACGAGATAACAGGATTGGCAGAAGAATGTTCGTTCCTTTCGAAAGAAGATTGGGACTCCTTTGAAACCTCTTGGGACTTTACCCGCCACCCCTTTATCAAGGCCATTACCAAATACCCCAACATGATGGATATTGGAAACATTTACCTTGCTGAGTGCTATGACATCTGGGCTGGCGAATGTGAAGAACGCTTTGAGAAGCTGAAAGCCAACGAGGAAGAACTGAACCGCATTTTTATTGATATTTACGGCTTGCAGGATGAACTGACCCCGGAAGTAGAAGATAAGGATGTGACCGTGCGCAAAGCGGACCTTGGCCGGGATGTGCGCTCCTTTATCTCCTACGCTGTGGGCTGTATGTTTGGCCGCTACTCTCCCACCTATGATGGTCTTGCGTATGCAGGCGGTACATGGGATGATGGCAAATACAATATTTATAAGCCGGATGCAGACGGTATTATTCCCATCTGTGACGACGAATACTTTGAAGATGACATGATGGGTCGTTTTGTGGAGTTTGTGCGGGTGGTATACGGTGACAGCTCGCTGGAAGATAATCTGCGCTTTATTGCAAACGCACTGGGCGGCAAAGGACAGCCGAAGGAGGTCATCCGCAACTACCTCCTGAACGATTTCTATGCCGACCACTGCAAGATTTATCAGAAGCGCCCCATCTACTGGCTGTTTGACAGTGGTAAGAAAAATGGCTTCAAGTGCCTGATCTACCTGCACCGCTACCAGCCGGATACCATTGCACGCATCCGTACCGATTATGTCCACGAGCAACAGGCGCGCTACCGTACTGCCATCGAAGGTTTGGAAAAACAGGTGGCCGCTGCCACCAGCACCAGCGAACGTGTCAAGCTGACTAAGCAACTGAACAAAGTGCAGGCGCAGGACACTGAGCTGCATCAGTATGAGGAAAAAGTTCACGCGCTGGCGGATCAGATGATTAAGATTGATCTGGACGATGGTGTGAAGCATAACTATGAGATCTTTAAGGACGTGCTGGCGAAGATTAAGTGATAAATAATAAACAAGAGGTGAAATTGGCGATGAAGCAGAAAGTATTAAAGGGTTTAAAAATAGTAACACGATGGCTTGCATGTGCGAAAAGCGCTTTGGTACTTGGTGTAATTGTGGCTTTGATTACATGGGGGATGCCATTGGCTACGCCCAAATTTGTTGCTAAAGTAAATAGACTTCTTTCTGCATTTGATGGAGACACGGACGTTGTTTCTTTGATGTTTTCGTCAGTTATCTCTTTTGTAGGAATATTTATATCAGCACTGCTGGTTTATATTCAAGTTTACATAAATAGATTTCCGTCAGAATTGGTTTTGAATCAGATAAAACCTCGATATGCCAATTTTGGTACAGCGATTGCCTTATATCTTTTTTTCTGCGTTGTTGAAATGGTAGTGAAAATGGGGCGATTCTCTGATGCTGTATTATCTGTTTGTGGAGTGGGTATATTTATTTGGCTCTTTTATTTTGCATATTCGCTACACTATAAAACATCTTTGACGGAGTGTACCCGTACATATGTTAAAGACATTTTAAATACAGAGAGTTTGCTGGAGGATTCTAACGCACTAAAAGCTAAATTAAGGATTCTTGAAAAAACGTATAATGAGTGTATTGCTAGAAATGAACTGTATGTGTGCCAAATCATTTGTGAGGAAAGCAATAAGGTTTTCCTTGAGTCAATGAAGGAAAGTCAAACGTCGATTATTAATGGTGATAGCAAATCAAAACAAATTTCCGAGGCAATGGATAATACATTTGAACATTCTATATCTCTTGCGAGAGATACTGAAATGACAGCAGATCGAAAAACACAGACCACTGCAGTTCGAAACGTGGTGTCTCAGCTTACAATGTGCATAAAACTGGGAATGATGGATCAGTACAAAAAATATACCAATATGTTGATGGACGAATTGTATTTTTTGTGCAAAAGCGAAAATGGAGAGTTACAGGATCGATATTACCATGCACTTATGGAAATTGTTAGAATAAGTGTAGAATCAAAAAACTCGCAAGAATATTTGAAATGTACTTTAACTTCAATGAAAAGCAATGCCAAATATTTTGGATACTTATCAAATTATGATATGTCGGATGGATATCTTTTTCTTCTAGGCTATTGTATTGAAAAAGATATGGGTGAAGAGTACATAAAGGATTTTGTGAATTTTCTTAAATCTGCAACAGTTGTAATGCCGGATTTTGAAAAGGGTAATCGATCAATAGAAATTGTTCGGAACACAATATTTATGGTATTAAGAAGAAATAGAAAAGCAGAGGTCGCTATTATTATTGATTCGATGGACTCAATAAAACGTTTTGCGGTGAAAAATGAAAAATGGACGATTTTTTCAATTCAAATTTTTGCAGAATTTGAGAATGAAAATTTTAAGGATTGTTTTGAAATTTCGTTTGAAAAGCATGTGAATTTGTTGACTTCAATCCAAGAGTCATACTCTGATAAGTTTCTTAGCACACTTCTTTATCCGGATTTCAAACGTTTCTTAAATGAAAGTGAAAACCGCATAGAAAGGGTTCGGATTCTCAAAGATTCGTTCATTCAACTGATGAGAGAAGCTTATAGATTAGATATGGCACGGATGAGTTATCGACTTTTTGGAAAATTGCAAGATTGTATTACAGATGAAAATATAACCGAAGCAACACGAGAAAGCTTGATGGAAATATATTTCATTGTAATAGAGCAAAGCTTAAAGTCTACTCATGAAGAACTTAATATCTTAATATTTTCTTGGATGCAGGAAGCGATTGAGGCGCTTGATCAGAAGAAACTGTTGTCTGAAAACCTTGGAGAAGAAATTATAAACATTATAATTGATAAAATTACGCAGACTGGTATGAATGAGGACGTGCGAGAATATTTATTGGAAATGATATCAGGGTGGTCTATTCAATTCGAAGAAGGTAATCCACAAAATTTTGTTTTGATAAATAAACAAATAAGAGTTCTTTTAATAAATGGCTTACACAGCGTTGGTCTTTTTTCGCTGGAAACATTAAACATTGCACTACTGAAAAATATTTCCAATGACTTGGGATGGATGTTAATTAATGCACTCCAACAAGACTACCCGGAGGTACAACTATTACTTGATAGTGTAATCGACCTTTACCGAAAATCTGTGATTTTTGGTGTGGCGTTTAATATTAGAATTTATTTGCTAACGTTATTCACGACAGTAGGTGCATTTTGCCAAACGGACAGTAAATATAATCCTACTGGAGATGCTGTGATTTCTTTTTTGAAGGAAATACCACATGATATGATTGATCTCGCTATCGATGTTAGAAAAAATGATTATGATGGATGGGATAACGATGAATTCGGAAATATAAAAAATGGAGTAGCAATACTAAAAGGCAAACTGGCAACCTAAAAACACAGGGGCATTTGTAGACAATAAAAAAGGATGATATGTTGTGGAAACAGATAAAATCGTATTAGACCTCAACCGTCGGTTTGCGGTACCGCTGCCGGAATTTTATGAGCGCCGGATCATCTTCTGGCACGATGAAGAAAAGGAGTATGCGGACAAGTTGGATGAGATCCGGCTTGAAAATGCTAAGCTGGTTGCACTGACCGGCAGCAATACCTTTGCGGTCAAAAAAATGCTGTCGGTGGATGACCTGACGAGTAACTATGTTGTCTACTGCCCCATTTCCTACGAGCGGCAGGAGGATGACTGGCTGTTGGATATTGAACTATACAGCGAAAGCTACCGGACGGATGCTGTTTCCAACTGGATGCAGGAACTGGATATCTTGGACAATCCCTCTATGCGCAAGCTGGTGAAGCACTACCGGAAGTTTTTTGGTGCACAGGCTCGTCGTGCCAAAATCATGGCACAGGATAAGATACCTGCCACTCCGGCACAGCTGCACATGGCCGTGATGGCGGCGCTCTGCGGTATGAAAAAAGCACAGCCCAATGAAATCTTGCTGAACGTGCTTCGTGGTGGACTGGATAAAGCGCAGAATCCAATCTATCAGAGTTTTGTGGATTATAGTGCAGAAGAAGCTTTCTGGGCAATGATTCGGCAGGGCTGTGGCTATGCAGAGGAAGAGCCGGATCTTGGGCAGCTGGCAATTCATCTTCTGTTGACAGCTTCTACGCGCACACTGCGCCCGGAATTTCTGGCAGGGCTTGAGAGGTTCCTTTCCATTCCGCATCAGGCGTACTGCTACGAGTTGGTGTCGGAGTGGCTGCACAGTGATGATCTGCAGCAGCTTTATGACGTGGCCCGCTATGTGGAAGATGAAGCACATCTGCCGCAGAGGCTGGAAAAACTGACGGTTGATGATCTGGCGACAACGGAGTGTTTCCCGTGCATCAACGAGATCATCCTGAGCAAGCTGATGACGGAGATCAGTGACCATATCATTGATGTGGATGTGATCACAAAGACGGTGGAAAAACGTCGCACCTATGTCTGGTACGAGTACTTCCGCAATTTCTACGAGGGTCTGTTGCAAGTGGCCAACATGCAGGAGTTCTTCAAAGAGCACTCCGCAGGGTTCCATACTCCGGACGCAAAGCAGGTCTGGAAAGAATATGCGGAGGACTATTACAGGATGGACACCTATTATCGACTGTTCCATCTGAGCTTCCAGAGAAGTCTGGAAACCTCCAATATCAAACTGGACGACCTGTTCAAGCATGTTGTAGATAAGGTAGAGGGGCTGTACTCCTACTGGTTTCTGGGAGGCCTCGGCAAAAACTGGTCGGATGTATGTGCTGATGAGATGGCAGAGCATGGCCGCGTATTGGAAATTCCGCAGCAGTCGGATTTCTACAATGAGCACATCCGTCCAGCAGACAGCCGCGTGTTCGTGATCATCTCGGATGCTATGCGCTACGAGGTGGCGGCATCACTGGCAGATGAACTGCGCAGAGAAACGCAGAGCAATGTGAAACTCGGCAGTATGCAGAGCATCTTCCCGTCTATCACGAAATTTGGCATGGCGGCACTGCTCCCACATAAGGCGTTGACGGCTGAACTGAAAAATGAGGTACTGAATGTTCTGGCCGATGGGCAGTCTACCGCAAGCACGAACCGGGATAAGGTCCTGAAAGGTGTAAATCCGGCCAGTGTGGCGTTGCAGTATAAGAACATCATCGGGATGAAACGTGCAGAGCGTGCGGCACTGGTCAAGGGTATGGATGTAGTCTATATCTACCATGATACCATTGACGAAGCAAGCCATACATCGGACACCTCTGTGTTCCCAGCATGCGACAGGGCTATCAGTGAACTGAAGAATATGGTGCGCATTATCGTCAATGACTTCGGCGGGGCGAACATTCTGATTACGGCAGATCATGGCTTCCTGTACACTTACAGTCCGCTGACCGAGGATGACAAAGTGGATAAAACCAGCTTCCATGATATGGAAGTGGAATATGGCAGACGCTATGCAATCATGCAGAAGGAGGCGAATCCGCAGTATTTGCTTCCTGTAAAATTCCTGGACGGAAAAACGGAATACACTGGATTTGCTCCACGGGAAGGTATTCGCATCAAGATGAATGGTGGCGGGCTGAATTTTGTGCATGGCGGTATCAGCCTGCAGGAAATGACGGTTCCGGTGATCGAATATCATTATCTGCGCAACGGCTCTATGGAATATCGGCGCAATAAGCAGAAGTATGATACGCTCCCCGTAACAGTGAGTTTGCTTTCTTCCAGTCGGAAGATCAGCAATATGATCTTTTCACTGGATTTCTACCAGAAAGATGCGGTAAGTGCAAACCGTGAGGCTGCTACTTATCTGGTGTGGTTTACGGATGAATACGGAAAGCCTGTCAGCGATACCCAGAAGATTATTGCGGACAAAACCAGTGAGAACGGCGCAGATCGTACGTTCCATTGCAACTTCAACCTCAAATCGATGAAGTTCAGCAATACAGCAACCTATTATCTGGTGATTGCGGATGAGCAGGGTCAGCAGATGCAGCAGCGGGAACAGTTCCAGATTGATATTGCATTTGCGATTGATGAGTTCGATTTTTTTAATTGATGGGAGCAGGAGAACTATAAATGGAGCCGAATGCGGAAAACAGCTGCCGCCGAGACGAAATCAAGGAAAAGTTACGGCAGAACTTTGACGGAAAGATCGTTCGCAAGGACCTGACCAAAAAGATCAAGGAAGGTGCGAACGTTCCGGTTTATGTGCTAGAGTTTTTATTAGGCCAGTACTGCAGTTCAGATGACGAAGCCATTATTGAGAAAGGCGTACAAAATGTAAAACGGATTCTGGCGGACAATTTTGTTCGTCCGGATGAGGCACAGAAAATTCTGTCACAGCTGCGAAAAAAGGGAAGCCATACTGTTATTGATATGATCACGGTCAATCTTGACATTAAGAAGAACTGCTTCTTTGCCAGTTTCTCTAATTTGGGATTGGACAAGGTGCCCATTGCGGATGAATATCCGGAAAAATATGATCGGCTGCTCTGCGGAGGCATCTGGTGCATTGTACAGCTGGATTATGAAGTAGAGGGTGACAATAATTTTGGCCTTGTTGATCTGGGCGGTGAACCGTTGCAGTCCAGCCAGAAAAAGCAGAAGAACCTTACTCCAATCAGTATCCGTAAACTAACACCGATCCAGATGCCGCATATCGATATCGACGAATTAAAGCGTGGCCATAAAGCTTTTACAAAGGATGAGTGGCTGGATATCCTTCTGCGTTCTATCGGCATGGAACCGGACGAATTCACGGAAAGAGAAAAATGGCTCCTGCTCACACGAATGATTCCACTGGTGGAGAACAATTTCAACCTCTGTGAACTTGGTCCCCGCAGTACGGGAAAATCGCATCTTTATAAAGAAATCTCGCCCAACAGCATTTTGATTTCTGGTGGACAGACGACCGTTGCAAACCTGTTCTACAATATGGGGCGCAAATCGGTTGGCTTGGTTGGTCTTTGGGACTGTGTGGCTTTTGATGAGGTTGCCGGAATCAAGTTCAAGGATAAAGACGGCATCCAGATCATGAAGGACTATATGGCATCCGGGTCCTTTGCCCGTGGTAAAGAGGAAAAGGCAGCCTCGGCCTCGATGGTCTTTGTAGGAAATATCAACCAGAGCGTGGATGTGCTACTGAAAACCTCCAGCTTGTTTGACCCATTCCCGCCCGAAATGGGAACGGACACTGCATTTCTGGATCGTATCCATTGCTATTTGCCCGGCTGGGAGATCCCGAAATTTCGACCCGAACATTTTACGAATGACTATGGTTTCATCAGCGATTATCTGGCTGAGTTTATCCGGGAACTGCGGAAAGAACAGTATGGTGATGCGCTGGATCATTATTTCCGATTGGGCAAAAATTTGAATCAGCGTGATACCATTGCTGTACGGCGTATGGTGGATGGTTATCTGAAACTGATGTACCCAGATGGAGTGTTTGATAAATCTGAACTGGAAGAAGTTCTGCAGATTTCATTGGAGATGCGTCGCCGCGTAAAAGAACAGTTGAAAAAGCTGGGCGGGATGGAATTCTACGATGTGAATTTCTCCTATATCGACTTGGAAGACATGTCGGAGCATTATGTGTCGGTTCCTGAACAGGGCGGTGGCAAGTTGATTCCAGACGGTATGTGCAATCCAGGACAGGTCTACACAGTATCTCGCGGAAAAAGTGGCATGATTGGTGTATTCCGTTTGGAAAGTCAGATGTTGCCTGGTAGCGGAAAGTTTGAGCGCACAGGTCTTGGCAGTGACCGTGACTGCAAAGAGTCAACGAATACGGCGTTCAATTTCCTAAAAGCAAATGGAAAACGCATCAGCGGAGGCATCAGCACTGCATCTAAAGACTACATCATCAATTATCAGGATCTGCAAGGTATTGGCATGACAGGAAAATTAGCATTGCCTACGCTGATTGCGCTGTGCAGTATTGCGCTTGGACGGCCAACAGTCAGTACCCTTGCTGTTCTGGGTGAAATTAGTATCAGTGGTACAATTCTAAAGGTAGACGAGCTTGCAAACAGCTTGCAGGTATGTCTTGACAGCGGAGCGAAGAAAGTTCTGCTGCCGATTACAAGCGCTGCAGATCTTGGAACTGTACCTCCCGAATTAGTGGGAAGTTTTAATTTAATCTTTTATAGTAGCGCAGAGGATGCAGTGTTCAAAGCATTGGGTGTTGAATAAAGGGGAAAGTTTATATGGCACAATTTGGTGTTTATGGGATACTCGTCTAAAAGATTATACTGTAATATTTTTAAGATGGATTCCTTGCTAACATGGTCGACATGAAATACAAATTAATGTTTTGATGTAAAAATGAGGAGGTATCTATGGAAGATAGCGTCCCAAAGTATGATTTGTTTCAAAAAGCATATAAAAAATTGAAATCAACTGCGTATTATGACAAGACAAACCTCCATTTGAGAGATCGGATTGCGGAAGCGGAAAACACTCTCAATATAACGATAGAGGAACGCTTGAAGGATTTGCACCAAGCGTTTGTAGCGTCAGATAGCACGAAGTGGGAAAGGAAAAAAGAAGATATTTTGAAAAGCATTTCCTGTCGTCTGCTTCCGAAAAAGATTATGGATACAAAGGAAGAAAAGAATTGTTCGGACGGAACAAAAGGCGTTTTGATTAGTGGAGTGCCAGCAAAACAAGTCAAAGTTGATGAGATACAATATTTCATTGACATGAAGATTGAGGGAATGATTCTTGGCGTTCTATGGATTATGATGATAGGATGGCAGTTAGATAAATCCTATACCAATTGCTATGGAAATCGTATACGAAAGACGCTATATAATGAATTTTCTAAAGAACCGACCTTTTCCCCAGCGCTGTTTGAGCCGTATTTTCAGAATTATGAGAGTTGGCGAGATCAGGCATTAACTTTGGCACAGAAGTGTATGCAACAAGATGATGTTCTGATTTTTACGCTAGACTTTAAGCGCTACTACTACTCCGTGGATGTATCAGAGGAATTCATGAAGGAGATTCTTACTGGGGTAAAAGGAAAATCTGATTACAATGAAGAATATCTGAGTAGGATAAATGACTTTGTGTACTGTGTGATCAAAAGATATTCACAAATCTACAAAGAGCATAGCGGAGAAGAGTGGATTCGCCGTATATTACCAATTGGGTTTCTGCCATCGGGGGTTTTAGCAAACGAGTGTCTGAAAAAATTTGATACAGCAATTTTGGACGGATGGAATCCACTTTACTATGGACGGTATGTAGATGATATATTGCTTGTGGAAAAGGTGGAAGAGGGAAGCCGAATCGCTCAAAAAGCGCAGGATGGTAAACTGGAATTCTATGAGGCCTTTGAATATTATACGGTAAATAATTCACGCTGGACGGGTAAAGAAAACCGGAATGCGAGGGCTGTTTTCAAAAAAGAAGAAGACGAATGTGGAACTTACTGTATTTTGCCAGAGTTTACAAAACCATTGGGAAGCGCCACGAAAATCCAATTACAGGCAAGCAAAATTAAGTTGTTCTACTTTCAGCGTGGACAATCGGATGCATTGATCACTTGTTTTAAGAATAGCATTGAAAAAAATAAATCGGAATTTCGCTGGATGCCGGAAGATGACGCTGTGTTTCAGGAGGACGATTATTCGGAGGTTTTTGAACTAAGCCACCATGGAGTGAATAAACTTCGTGAAGTGGACGATATAGCGGTTGATAAATACGCACTTTCGAAATATCTGGGGAAGTTACAAAGGATAAATGGACTGATTTCGGAGAAGACGAAAGGAGAAGAGTATAATTTTGTCCGTGACATCCATAAAATATTTACGCCTAAAACAATAATTGAAAATTATACACTCTGGGAACGAGTAATTGCGATCTTATTTGTAAAAAAATCCTATAAGGCACTACTTAGGTTTATTGCCCTTGTCATAGACACGCTTGATAAAACAAGTTATGCCATAGAAGGAGTGGATGATGATACCGGATTTGTAACAAATGCATTGCGAGAGGCACTGCAAGAACATCTCATTTCCAGCATAGCTCGTCCGATGGCACTTCATGATGGGGAGACTTTTGAGGAATGGAAGTTAGAAGATGCGCAGAGCCTGCTCAGCGAACAGATGAAAGAACTTTTGACAAAAGCACAGAATCGTTCGAAAGGTTATTTTAAAGCTAAAATGCTGGATAAAAATCTGTGTGTTATCTGGCCAGAACTAGTGAGTTGTGGTGGTGAGAATCCGCAGAAAAAGGATCTGACCAATGAAGATAATGTAGTGGAGCTTCTGAAAAAAGAAACCTGCACAGAAACTTTTCAAGAAAAAATGAACAAGATTATAAATCAGAGATACATCTATTACCCCTACCTTATCAAACCGGCAGATCTGATGCTCGCAAGATTGATGTATGATCTTGTTCGTAAAAAAGATCTAGAAGATTTGAATAAAATCGAGGAAATTTTCAAACAATGCTGGCAGTTGAACTATAGCCCACTTCCATTTGAAGGTTGGACAAATAATAGATTTATAGAAGAAAATATAAAAACTGGTGAACTCAATAAGCAGCCCGTTTTTCAAATCGGAAAGCCGAGCTTTTCAAAGATTAGGGTAGCCGTTGCCAATATCCAAATGGACATTTCAAACTTTGACCAGGCTGTTATGCGTAAACCGAACAGAAGCTACCGAAGATATCAGCAGATAGCAGAACTGGTGAATACTGCTGTTCGGGAAAAAGCAGATATGTTGGTAATGCCGGAAGCGTGTACTCCAAAAGAATGGCTGCCAACGTTGGCTAGAACTTGCGAAAAAAATCATTTGGCAGTTGTAACAGGGGTAGAGCATATTATTGAGGATAACTGTGTTTATAATCTGACAGCAGTGATTCTTCCGTATGAAGAAAAGTGGACAGGTCAGTGGCACTCTGTGATTCTGTACCATTCAAAGAATCATTTTGCACCTGAAAAAAAAAGGATGATTGAAAGCTTACATCTAAGAGCTATGGAAGGAATAGAAAGTTCTGAAGCTAAATGTGATGCAAAGTATGAGTTGTATAGCTGGAACGGATTTTGGTTTACAGTGTACTGCTGCTTTGAGCTTACATCCATTCGAGATCGTTCGATTTTTCAATCCTATATTGATGCGGTGATCGCAGTCGAGTGGAATCATGATGTGAACTATTATAGCAATATAATTGAATCACTAAGTAGAGATATTCACTGCTACTGCATCCAGACGAATACCTCCGAGTATGGAGACAGCCGAATCACAAAACCGTCTAAAACCGAAAATAAGGACATCCTGAGAATAAAAGGAGGAAGTAATGCAACAGCACATGTTGGAACTATTGATTTGGAACAGCTTCGGGAATTCCAAATGAAAGCATACAGTGGTCAAAAAGAAGATAAAACTTTCAAACCGACTCCGCCAGACTTTGACTATAAAGGAGCATATGAGCGTCGGAAAGGAACGATGTTTGAATGCTTTTGTGCGAAGAAAAAAGCAGATTAAATTTTCTGTTTGTAGCAGATCTGTAGCAAATTGAGCCTATTTAACGAATCATCGCTCTAAAAATCAAAAAGTCATCATGCATCACACGCAGGGGGTCTGGGGTTCGGGTGTTTTTGCTCCCGGGATGTTTGCCTTTGCGCAACAGTCCGGGAAACAGGCAAAGACGGGAAAACCGCGCAGATCACGTTCAATAAACAAAGAAATGGCTGCTGCACCGGGAAGAAACCCTGTG
>UMFQ01002541.1_pt1 | contig 20038 bp, 20 predicted proteins | sample 1965061 | NCBI WGS metagenome assembly UMFQ01 (sample SAMEA4836051, study PRJEB28245) | human gut metagenome | biome: gut microbiome; material: fecal sample | place: Denmark | collected 2008
CAACATCTAACATATAACTAATTCTTCCTTTGTCGATACATCGCCCTCAATGTGAAATGAATTAAGCACCGGCTTTTCCGGCTCCATTAATGAAAGAATCATATAACTTGCCTTGCTGTCATATGCAAGACGTTTATCTTCTTCTGAAGGTCTTGAAGGTGATTCCGGATGTGAATGCCAGTTGCCAAGCGGAACAAGACCATTTGCCCTCATATCCTTAACTGCTGCAAGCTGCTCTTTCGGGTCGAGTGAAAAATGCTCATTTGAATGGTCAATATTTGTAAGAATATATACTTTTTTTATTTCTTTATCATCGCCATTCTTAACGCCTGCAATAAGTCCGCATGCCTCTTCCGGAACGCATGACTTTGCATGTTCTAAGATAAGCTCATAATCTTTTTTTGTCATCGAAATCATAATCTGCTCCTTTATTGAACATTATTTTTTCAGTAGTTCATTGCACTTTATTTATCAGTACATTCTACCTGTTCGTAGTCGATAAGTTCTGTTATTGTAGGATGACTTCCGCATACTGCACAACCATCTGTATTTGATGGAAGTTTAATCTTGTGGAATTCCTGATTAATTGCATCGTATGTGAGAAGGTAACCTGTAAGAAGCTTGCCTACACCTGTTATGTATTTGATAGCTTCCATAGCCTGAAGACTTCCGATTACGCCTCCCATGGCACCGATTACACCAGCCTGCTTACATGTAGGAACTGCATCCTTTGGTGGTGGATTCTTGAATACACATCTGTAGCATGGTCCTTCTCCCGGAACATAAGTCATGAGCTGACCCTTGAATCTGATAATTCCGGCATGTGAAAATGGCTTCTTAGCCATAACACAGGCATCATTAATAAGGAATTTTGCAGGGAAATTATCTGTTCCGTCAATTATGAAATCATAATCCTTGATTATGTCCATGATATTTTCACTTGTAAGGAATTCTCTGTATGTATTAACTGTAACATCAGGATTCATGGCATTGATTGTCTCTTTTGCAGACTTAACCTTTGCCTTGCCGATATCAGCTGTCTGATGAATAATCTGTCTCTGAAGATTGCTTAAATCTACATCATCGGCATCAACAATTCCTATTGTACCTACACCTGCTGCTGCAAGATACATTGCTGCCGGTGCTCCGAGTCCGCCGGCACCTACGATAAGTACCTTCGCATTAAGAAGCTTTCTCTGGCCTTTGGCACCTACTTCTTTTAAAATGATATGTCTTGAATAACGTTCAATCTGTTCATCAGTCAATGCCATAGCTTCCACCTCCCATGAAGTAAAGGAATTCTACATTATCGCCATCCTTTAATACTGTGCTGTCCTTTGCTGCACTTTCAACAAATTCTTCATTAATTGAAACTGTTACATACTCCGGTGTCTCAACATTTTCCATTTCGATAAGTTCCGGTAATGTAAGTCCGTCTTTTACTTCTTTTTCTGTTCCTGATACTGTAATCTTCATATTTTCCTCATTTCCGTCTGCCGGCTTTTTATTTTATTTATTTGAGATTTTCCTCAATCCATTCTACAAGCTGTGGTTTTCTTACAGCTCCGCTCTGTCTTGCCTTCTCGCTTCCTTTGTCAAACAAAAGTAGTGTTGGCACAGACTGTACATCGTAACTTTCTGCAAGCTCTGTATCAAAATTAATATTAACCTTGTATACTGCAAGTTTTCCTTCCATATCATCTTCTACATCACCGATAACAGGTGTCATCTTTTTGCATGGAACACAGCTGTCTGAATAAAAATCAACCAGAACGGGAATATCGCTTTTTAATACCTTGCCTTCAAATTCATCCTTATTAACTCTTGCTGCCATATATACCTCAATTCCTACGGGATTCCGTATTTATTCTTCTACCTTTTTAACAATAAGGTTATATGTACCGTCTTCATTATTAACAAGTTTAAGTATCTGATGTCCTTCTTCTTTAATGCTTCTTGGTACATTCTGGACAGGTTCTCCGTCGTTCATTCTTATCGCAATAATTTCTCCGTCGTCAAGCTCATCAATAGCAACTTTTGCCTTTACAAATGTAAGTGGGCAAACTTTATCAGTTATATCAACTGTATCATCAATCTTAATTCCTTCAATTTCCATTCTCAACCTCATTCCTGGCCCTTATAAGCCGCCTGTATTTCTTTTCTGAATTCATCTTCCCCAACTCTCTGAAGAAGAAGTCTGAATCTCTCGCCCGGATTAGCATTCTTTTCAAAAAAGCCAATCGCTGCATCTGTTACTCTGAATAACGTATCTTCATCTGTTATAAGAGGAAGAATTGTCTCGCCCTTGTAAATATGATTGCCGAAAAGACCTCCGAATGAAACAATATATCCACTCTTGCCTTCCCATGCATCTGTCGGACAGGATTTTACGCATCTGCCACAGTTATTACACTTTGAATAATCAACAGTAACCTCTGTGCCTGTGCACTTGATTGCACCTGTACGGCATGCCTTTTCACATACACCACAGTTGATACATTTATCCTTTACCCATGTAACTTCCATGCCGCCTTTGATACCTATATCATTTTCCTCTGCTTTAAGGCAGTTGTTCTGACATCCTGTAACACCAAATTTGAACTTATGCGGAAGTTCTCTTCCGAAATAATGTTCGTCAAGCTTCTTTGCAAGTGAATATGTATCTATGCATCCGCTAGGACAAATCTCAGAACCCTGACAGGCTGTAACTGTACGAACTCTTGGTCCGCACACACCCGGATTAACTCCGCCTTTTGCAAGCTCTGCCCTTACTGTCTCGACATCTTCAAAATTAATGAATGGAATTTCAACTCCCTGTCTTGATGTCATATGAACATAACCTTTTCCATATTTCTCAGCAACCTCAGCAACTGCCTTGATATTTTCTGCTGTAAGATTACCGCCTACAACCTGAATTCTTAATGAAAAATAACCTTTCTGCTTCTGTCTCATGAAGCCGCCTTTTTTTAATGATGCATAATCAATGTTTGCCATAATCGTTTTCTCCTTTTAGCTTATTAGTAAACATCCTTAACAGACTCTATAGCTTGTTTGAAATCATCTATTAAATCGTCAATGTCTTCAATTCCGACGCTTATTCTTATCAAATCGTCAAATACACCGGCTGTTTCTTTTTCTTCCTGTGTACTATGGACATTAAGTGTTGATTCAGGGTGAATAACAAGTGTTTTTGTATCACCTATGTTTGATACTATAAGTGGAAGCTTTAATGCATCAATTATTCCGAATGCTCTCTTCTTGTTTCCTGTTCTTATTGTTATTATTCCACCGAATTTATCGCCAAACTGCTCTGTTGCTATATCATGCCATTTGCTGCCTGCAAGCCCCGGATAATTCACTTCAATATCACTATATTCTGTAGCAAAAAATTGTGCAAGTGTTTTAGCATTATCACAAACACGCTCCATTCTAAGTCCGAGTGTTTCCATTCCTATGCTGTTATAAAAAGCATTCTGTGGAGAGAGACAGGCTCCCGTATTTCTGAACAACCCGTTTCTTAACTTCGCTGTATAAGCAAATGGTCCAAATTTCTTAAAATCTTTCATGCCAGGATACTTTTCTGTATCCCACTTAAATTTACCGCCGTCAGTTATAACTCCCGAAATTGCACTGCTGTTCGCATTGATATACTTTGATGTAGAATTGACAACTATGTCTGCACCGAGGCTTAACGGCTTTACAAGATAAGCTGTCGCAACTGTATTATCCATAATGAGCGGAATATCAAAGCTGTGTGCAAGTTCTGCAAGTTTCTTTATATCGGTAACATCAAGTCTAGGATTGCCTATTGTCTCCGCAAAATAAAGTCTTGTATGTTCATTGGTTGCAGCCCTGAATTCCTCAAGATTGTTATTTTCAACATATCTTGTCTTAATTCCGAAGCTTTCCAGATCCCTGAATAAATCAATGCTGCCACCGTAAAGACTGGCACTTGATACAATCTCATCACCGGCACAGAGTATATTGCAGAAAGCGTTATACAATGCAGCCATTCCTGAGGCACAAGCAACACTTGCAACGCCTCCCTCAAGTGCAGTCATTCGTTTTTCAAAAGCATCAATAGTCGGATTGCTTATTCTTGTATAAGAAAATCCTGGTGCTCTGTTATTAAATATTTTTTCTAATTCCTCAGCCGATTCATGCTCAAATGCACTTGACTGGTAAACAGGTGTAAGAGTTGCACCCGTGGCTTTATCGCCTCTAAAATCTCCATGTAATAACGCCGTGTTAAATTTCATATGTGACCTCTTTTTATATTAATCCTATCAACTTAATATGATATTATCATACACTTATTTTGGCAAATGTCAACCATAAATTCATATAAATCTTATTAATTTAGTATGATATTGTTTTTTTTCAGTGTTTCTGCTACAATAACGACATTGGACACCTGCCAGTCCACTCATAAATTTTACGTATTAAGGGATAATTTTATATGACTAAAAAGAAAAAGATAAGTATATTTATTTTACTTGCAGTAATACTTGTTTTTATGATGTTTTTAAGTATTCTGTCAGGAAGTGTATATATAAAACCACACGATGTTTTTAATGTATTAACAGGAAACGATTCTTCCTCAGTAAATGCACTTCTTATATTTAATATCAGGCTGCCGCGTATGATTGCCGGTGTTTTTGCAGGAATGGGACTAGCCTGTGCGGGCGTGATTCTACAAAGTGTTATGAATAATTCGCTTGCAAGCCCGAATACAATCGGCGTCAATTCAGGTGCAGGATTTGCCGTAATGCTCGCACTCTTTATTTATAACGGAAGCTCATCACACTCTGCTGTCTTTGCATTTGCGGGAGCTTTAATTACGACTTTTCTTGTATTTGGAATCGCATATCTTGGCGACAATTCAAGAACAACAATAATTCTTGCCGGAATAACTATTTCTTCTTTGTTGAGTGCCGGAATCAACACAATAAAATTAATAGACAGCGACATAACAATCAATATAACAACTTTTATGATAGGAACACTCAACGGAATCACTTCAAAGGCAATCATTATTCCGTGTATTGGAATTGCCGCCGCTGTTCTTGTTTCAATATGTTTTTCACGCCACTTAAACATACTTAATCTCGGCGATGACATAGCACGTTCACTCGGATTAAATGTCGGTGTGACACGCCTTATTCTTATGACTCTTTCAAGCATTATGGCTGGCTGTGTTGTAAGCTATGCCGGACTTTTAAGCTTTGTTGGGCTTATCGTGCCTCATATTGGAAGAAAACTTTTCGGAAACGACGCACGCATATTGCTGCCGTGTTCTGCACTTCTCGGTGCGATATTCGTAATCTCATGCGACCTGCTCGGCAAAATAATCGCAGCTCCGTATGAACTCCCGGCAGGCATTATCATGTCATTTGTCGGCGGACCGTTTTTCTTATATCTTTTACTTAAAAAGAAAGGAGGACGAAGAGTTAATGCTTAGTTTTAAAAATGTAAATGTATCTTATCACAGCGATACAATATTAAAAAACATTTCACTTGATGTACCATCAGGCCGTATAACAACTATCATAGGTCCTAACGGCTGTGGAAAAACAACACTGATATCAAGCCTTAATAAAACCGCTGATTTGACAGACGGTTCAATCGTACTTGAAGGCATCGACCTTACAAAAATAAGTTCAAAAGAACGTGCAAAACTGATTGCATTTCTTCCGCAGATACGCCAGGTAATCCCTGCAATTCCTGTAAAAGTGCTTGTAGAACACGGAAGGTTTCCACATCTTGGATTTTCACGCCGCAAGACAAAAGAAGACACAGACATTGTAAATAAAGCGATGGATTTTACAGGTGTCACAAAATATTCCGATATGTATGTAAACACTCTTTCAGGCGGTGTAAGACAGCGTGTGTTTTTTGCCATGATACTCGCACAGGACTGCGATACAATTATTCTTGATGAACCTACAACCTACCTTGACATTGAAGGCCAGCGTAACTTTTACAACATGATTCTGTCTTTAAAAAAACAGGGAAAGACTGTACTTCTGGTTTTGCACGATATATCAAAAGCACTTGAAATATCAGATAAAATCGTAGTTATGAACAATTCAGAAATCGTCTTTAACGGCACACCCGCAGACTGCATCGAAAGCCATATTATCGAAGACGTTTTTTCGGCATCATGCCGCCGTCTTAAAGATGAAAAAGGTGAATATTTCCTGTTTGAATAATCCCTTACGGGCACTGACTCTGTTTTTCTTCCCTCATAAAATTATCGGGGCTGCCACACCGGATTGGTGTGGCAGCCCCGCATTTACCTTAATCCCAGATTTCGTCCTTAAATACAATCTTTCTGTATGTCTCGAATGTAATCCATTTATTAAAGAATTCACTGCTTATATTACCATTCTGTGCATTAAGCTCAGAAAGAAAAGCTTTCAAATCTTTCTCATCCGCAATCTTAACAGCAAAACCGCGTCCGTTGATTACAGGAACATCTGAATATCCGTACTCGTCAAGGCTTCCGATTCCGACAACCATACGGTCGCGAACCTTAACTGCAACTTTATCACGAAGAACCACAATATCAAAATCATCAGGATAACTGTAGCTTTCACCATTTACAGGAATCTCGTCACCGACTGTATATGTCTTTCCTGAAGGTCTTACCTTGTTAATTGTCATACTGTCGAGATTATAATAGAACTCCTCAAAAATATCACCGTTTGCCTTATATGAACCATATACAAACGCAGCCTTTAAATCCTTGCTGTCATCAACCTTTGATGTCTCTACAACACCGCACGCAGATGTCATGTTTGTAATTCTGTCGATAAGAATAAGCTCGCCGAGTGTCTTATGTTTCTTGAACTCATCAATAACAATTTCTTCCTGAAGTGCAATATCACATACGGCAATCTCATTTTTCTTCAATACATTAGCAGCAATATACTCACCTGTATTAACATCAATCTTATACTGTATATTTTTAAGGATGGCTGGCATCTGCTTTGTTCCGAGTTTTACAATATAATCAGTTCCCGGCGTAAGCTCGTTATCGTCCATCCACAGAATTGTTGCAGTAAATGACTTGCTTATAGGAAGATTGTTTCCTGCCGCAAGAACACAGCCTCTTGAAACATCAACTTCCTTATCAAGCTGGATTGTAACAGGCTGACCCATAAATGCACTCTGTGAATCCTTGTCACCGACAAGAATACTCTTAACATGTGCATGTTCTTTGCTTGGAAGTGTTACAATGTCATCACCGACTTTGATTTCACCTGATTCAATCTGCCCCTGGAATCCTCTGTATGTATGGTCAGGACGGCATACTCGCTGTACAGGCATATAGAAGCCCTCTTCCTGCTTCTTTTCAGTAACATCTACATTTTCAAGATATGTAAGAAGTGCTTCACCCTTATACCAAGGAATATTGTCTGATTTCTTAGTTACATTATCGCCCTCTGTAGCTGATACAGGAATAATGTATACACTCTCAAGCGAAAGTTCTTTTGAAAGCTCATCTATCTGTGATTTAATCTCATTAAATCTGTTCTCGTCATAACCGACTAAGTCCATTTTATTTACTGCAAATACAAAATACTTAATTCCCATAAGTGCACAGATTCTTGCATGTCTTCTTGTCTGGACAAGAACACCCTGCTTTGCATCGATAAGAATTACGGCAAGGTCTGCAAATGAAGCACCGACCGCCATGTTTCTTGTATATTCCTCATGTCCCGGCGTATCGGCAACGATAAAGCTTCTGTTATCTGTTGTAAAATATCTGTATGCAACATCAATAGTAATTCCCTGTTCTCTTTCTGCCATAAGACCGTCAAGAAGAAGTGAATAATCAATAGCACCGCCGCGGCTTCCGACTTTACTGTCAAGTTCAAGTGCCTTTTCCTGGTCGGCATATAAAAGTTTTGAATCATATAAAATATGACCTATAAGAGTTGATTTTCCGTCATCAACGCTTCCGCATGTAATAAATTTTAATAAACTTCTCATCCTAGAAATAACCCTCCCTTTTTCTTCTTTCCATGCTTCCTGCCGCCTCGTTATCAATAACTCGGGTTGTTCTCTCGGAAGATACGGCTGAAAGTGTCTCATCAATAATTTCATCAAGTGTCTTTGCTGTAGATTCTACACCGCCTGTAAGAGGATAGCATCCAAGTGTACGGAATCTTACGCTCTTCATCTCTACCTTCTCGTCCGGTCTTAATTTCATTCTGTCATCATCAACCATGATAATATTGCCGTCACGGTATACAACAGGTCTTACATCTGCAAAATAAAGAGGTACAATCTCAATCTTTTCTCTCTTTATATACTGCCATATATCTGCCTCTGTCCAGTTTGAAATAGGGAAAACTCTTATGCTCTCGCCCTTGTGGATTTTTGAGTTATATAACTTCCACATTTCAGGACGCTGGTTCTTCGGATCCCATGCATGGTTTTCATTTCTGAATGAGAAAATTCTTTCCTTTGCTCTTGATTTTTCCTCATCTCTTCTACCACCACCGAAAGCCGCTGTAAAACCGTATTTGTTTAACGCCTGCTTTAAAGCCTGTGTCTTCATGATATCTGTATATGCAGAACCGTGGTCAAATGGGTTGATTCCCTGCTTTACGCCATCTTCATTGATATATTCAAGCATTTCTATGCCAAGCTTTTTAGCCTGCTCATCCCTGAACTTAATCATTTCTTTGAATTTCCATGTTGTATTTACATGTAAAAATGGAAATGGTGGTTTCTCCGGATAAAATGCCTTCATTGCAAGATGAAGCATTACCGAGCTGTCCTTTCCTATTGAGTAAAGCATTACCGGCTTTTCACACTCAGCTGCAACTTCACGGATTATGTAAATTGCTTCTGCTTCAAGTGCATCAAGATGTGATAATTTTTCCATTACATTTTTCCTCCATTCACTTAATATTTGTTAGATTCTTTTTTATCTATAATTATTGTTTCTGTGCTTCCGTCTGTTTTATGGATATTCCAGTCAAGGAAATGGTCTCTTGATTTTACCGTCATACTGCTTCCCATTCCTCCTATATCCGCTCCGAGATAAAGTCCTATGGCATCAAACTGACACTCCTTTATACATGAGCAGCACCCCCAGCAATCCTTAGGATACTTAATAAATGCCTTTCCATCCTCATCTTTTTTGATAAGGCTTCCGGGACAGACCTGCGTACATTTGCCGCATTTTCTGCATTTTTCTTTATCAATTATTATGCTCATAGCTCTCACCCCTTCCCACAAGCTGTCTTGTGATTATCTTTATTTCTCCGTCAACTTTCTTTGAATTGACGTATTTGAGCCATTCATCACTCTTTTCAGGGTAATCAAGATTCTCATCAAAACTGTGCCACCGTGTCTCTTTTCTCGCTTTAAGATGCTCTATAAGTGTAAGGCATACCGTAAGTCTTTCCTTTAACTCATATGCAAACATAAGCTCATGGCAGTCATCAGCACTGACATTTTCAGCAAGTTCCTGCAATTTCTTTATCTTTTCTTTTGCAAGTTCAAGCTGTTTTTCATTGAACTGATAATGGCTTCCGATACCTCCGGCATAAGCATCCATAACCTTCTGCATGGCATCTTCAAGCTGTTCTGTCGTGTATACACAATCTTTATTATTTAAAATTCTGTTATACTCGTTTACTTTTTCATCAAAAGCTTTATCAATGCCGCATACATCATCATTTTCATTATTTGCCTTTTTATCTTCTGTTGTTTCGCTGACCTTTTGTGCATCAAGCTCTTTTACCATAGTTTCCGCAGCAATCTCACCTTCAACCATAGCACCCGTAACATACTTCTGAGGACAGCCGCCTGCCACGTCTCCCGCTGCAAAAAGATTGTGAATTGTAGTTCTTCTTTCCGTGTCAACCCAATAGCCGCTCGCTGTGTGTCCGCCTACAACATAAGGTTCCGTTCCCTCAATCTCAACATTCTGCTCACTTGGGTTCTTTCCCGATTCAATCCACTTTAATGTCTGGCTCGGTGCCATGTTCAGATATGCTTTCTTTAACGATTCATCCTGTGCTTTGCTTATTCCTTCCGTTCTCAGATAACAAGGGCCTCTTCCCTCAATATTTTCCATGACAGTTCCGTATACTCTCTGTGACGTTGTAAGACCATATTTTGTCTCGTATATCTCGCCCTTTGAATTAACCTGCTTTGCACCGACACCCTGTGCTATCGTTCCTGTCGGAGCTATCGTATCTTTACATCTGAGTGCTATAAAACGCATTTCAAATGTTGTCATCTCAGCTCCCGCATTTATTCCCATTGCGTATCCCGCTCCCGTATTAAACGGCGGATACCACATTTTGTGTCTTGAAAATCCCGGATTGTTTGGTCTGTAAAGACCTGCCGCACCGCCTGTCGCACAGAGAACTTTCTTAGCCTTTATAAGATATGCCGTTCCACTTTTTTCTCCGTTTTCTTCCGTTTCATCTATACTGAATCCGTATGCTCCGCAGATTGTATTGTTTTCAACATAAAAATCCGTGATATTTACCCTGTTAAGAATTGTGCAATCCGGAAGTGCTTTTACCGCATCTGCAAGAATCGGCTTGATATTCTCACCGTTAATTTTTATGTTTCTGTTGCCTCTTGCGACATATTTGCCGTTCTCATCCTTTAAAATGACAAGTCCAAGTTTTTCCATCTTTTCCGTGACACGGTTAAGTCCCTCAGACATTGTAAGAAGCAAATCCTCTCTTACAATTCCGTCTGCGTCTTTCTTTGCGTAATCAACATAATCTTCAGGCTTTCTGCCCTCAACGATGTATGCGTTGATTGCATTTACTCCAGCTGCAAGACAGCCGCTTCTTTTTATATTGGCTTTCTCTGCGATAAGCACCGAATATCCCGATTTTTCTGCAATCGTCAACGCAGCATAACAGCCTGCTGTTCCGCCGCCGATTATAAGTATGTCTGTATTAAGTGTCTCTCTTTTTTTAATCTGCATAACACATTTCTCCAATCCCTAGATATAGAATACGTCATCTTCCTGCATTTCTTTATTTTCACACAAATATGCTTTCGTGTCGTCCATTACATAGATTCTGTATATTAAAAGATTAACTTTTTCGCCAATCTCAAGTGAATCTTTCTCAAGCGACCACTCGCCTGTTATTTTTATTCCATGGACATCAATCGTAACGTCAAGCCTGTTGCCACGGAAAACAACGTCCTCGACAATTCCTGTCTCTGCCGCACTCATGTATCTGTCGAGCTTTCCAAACTTTGAAATTTTGACAAATTCAGGTCTTATAACCGCCTTGTCTGCTCCCTCTATCTTGTCAAAGCCGTTCAATGTATCATAATTATGTACTTCTGACGGCCTTCCGATAAATTGTGCAACAAATGGTGTATCAGGTGATTTGTAAATCTGTGACGGCGTTCCCATCTGCTCGATTTTACCGTGGTTCGTAATGATAATCTCATCGGCAACCTCAACGGCTTCGTCCTGGTCGTGCGTTACAAATATACTCGTAATTCCAAGCTGTGTAACCATGCTTCTAAGCCACAGTCTCAATTCAGAACGAACCTTTGCATCAATGGCGGCAAATGGTTCATCAAGCAGAAGCACCTGCGGATTCGGAGCTAATGCTCTTGCGAAAGCAACTCTTTGTCTCTGTCCGCCTGAAAGCTGGTTCGGATACCTTTTTTCCATTCCCGAAAGCCCTGTTATCTCAAGAAGTTTCATAACACGTTCTTTTATTTCGGCTTTCGGAACCTTCTGTAATTCAAGTCCAAATGCCACATTATCGTATACCGTCATATATCTGAATAATGCGTAACTTTGAAATACAAAGCCAATTCCTCTCTTTGATGCAGGAATATCATTAACACGTTTTCCGTCTATAAAAATATCTCCCGCATTAGGAGTCTCAAGCCCTGCAATCATTCTAAGAAGCGTTGTCTTTCCGCTTCCCGATGGTCCGAGAAGTGCGACAAGCTTACCTTTTTCAATTCCAAAACTCACATTGTCAGAAGCCCTGAAATCGCCATATTGTTTATAAATATTTTTCATTTCAACATACATATTTCACACCACTTTCAAGAAGCTGCCTGCTCCTGACCTTTCTTTTTCGCCCTGTATTCAAGTATATTTCTAAGCACAAGCACAACAACCGCAATAATAACAAGTATTGAAGATGCTGCAAATGCTGCCGTAATCGAGTTTTCCGTTCCAGACATATACAATGCGTCTATTTCAAGAGGAAGTGTAAATGTCTCGCCTCTCGTCTTTGATAATGCATTTACCGCGCCAAACTCGCCGAGTGCTCTCGATGTACAAAGAATAATTCCATATATTAAAGCCCATTTTATCTGAGGAAACGTAATCTTAAAAAAGATTTTGAATCCGCCCGCTCCCATAAGAGCCGCCGCTTCCTCCTCGTCTTTTCCCTGTGCGTTAAGCACCGGAATAATCTCTCTTGATACAAACGGAAATGTTACAAATATTGTCGCAAGCACAACTCCGGGAATTGCAAATGCGATTCTTACATTCGCTCCGAATACCGAATTAAACCATCTTATAACAGGATAAAACCAGCCGAGACGCCCGAATGTCATAAGAAACGCAAGTCCAACGATAACGGGTGATATTGAGAACGGAATATCAATAAGTGTCGCAAGCACCTGTTTTCCCTTAAATGAAAACTTTGTCGTAACCCATGCCGCACACAATCCAAAAAATGTATTGATAACAACCGCAATAACAGTTGCAAACAAAGTAACCTTCAAAGCACTGACAACATATTTTGACGATACCGATTTAAAATAAAATCCAAGTCCCTGCTTGAGCGAGCTGGATACAATACAAAACAGAGGCATCACAAGCATAAAAAATACAAATAAAACGCTTATTGTTATAAGAACATATTTAGTTATCTTTTTTCTTTTTTCAAATTTTTCCTGTTCATTCATAACTTTTCCCATCCTGTTTTTATCATCCGCTGTTTTAACATTGTATGATTATATATTATTGGTTCTTTTTGCCTGCTTCATCTGGATAACATTTATCGCAAATAAAAGCAGAAATGATATTACAAGCATCACAAGTGCTATAGCCGTTGCCGACGCATAATCAATATAACTTAACTTCTGCATTATTACATACGATACAACCTGTGTATGCTCTTTGGCACTGTTGCCCGAAATGTAAATAACGCTTCCATACTCACCGATTCCTCTTGCAAATGCAAGCCCAAAACCTGTAAGTATCGCAGGTCTCAACTCGGGAAGTATTACCTTAAAAAATGTCTTTGACGGCGACGCACCAAGTATGTAAGCTGCTTCCTCATACTGTCCGTCAAGCTTTTCAAGCACCGGCTGCACATTTCTTACTACAAACGGAATTCCGATAAATATAAGTGCAACTATAATTCCAAGATGTGTGTAACTTACCTTAATTCCTATTGCGGCAAGCGGTTTTCCAAGTATTCCCGTATCCGAATACATCTTTGAGAGCGTTATGCCCGCAACTGCTGTCGGAAGTGCAAAAGGAAGCTCTATAAATCCGTCAAGGATACGCTTTCCGGGAATGTCATATTTTACAAGTGTCCATGCAAGAATTACTCCAAATATTACATTTATCACCGCCGCTATAAAAGAACAGACAATACTAGTCGTAAATGCGTAAACTACATTCTGCTTTGTAATCAGTTTTATAAATTCCGACGGTGGCAGCTTCAGCGAATATACCATAACCGATGCAAGCGGAATCAATACAATGAGTGAAAGCATCGTCACCGTAATTCCCATTGTAAGCTTAAAGCCCGGAATCACTCTGGTTTTCTTTGCTTTTTTTAATTTTACGGTTTCTTCCATACTTATTTTTCCTTTCCGCTTTTATTTCTGTGTATATATAAATATAATTTCCGCACAACTTCATACCCTATATAAATACAACTTCATATCTGCATTTAGTTACACAGCTTGTCAAACAATGCACCGTCATCAAAATACTGTTTATACGCATTGTCCCAGCCGCCGAAATCATTAATTGTTGTACATTTTACATTCAGGTTAAATTTATCCGAATATTCATTAAGGATTTTTTCATCACTTGGGCGATATCCGTAATCAGCCACAAGTCTCTGGGCATTTTCCGAATACAGATAAGAAAGATATTCTCCTGCTGCCTGCCCTGATTTATTAACTTTTACATTATCATCAACAACCGCCACGCTCGGCTGTGCAAGAATACTTACTGACGGCGTTACAATCTCATATTGTCCCGGATAATTGGCGACTGTCATCATTGCTTCATTTTCCCATGCAATAAGAACATCGCCTTTCTGATTCTCAACGAATGTTGTCGCTGAACCTCTCGCTCCCGAATCAAGAACTGATACATTAGCATACAATTTTTTGATAAATTCATTCTGCTTATCTGTATCCGTATATTTCTCCCTGGCATAACTTAATGCCGCAAGAAAATTCCAACATGCACCGCCGCTGCTTTTCGGGTCCGGCGTTATAACTTCAACACCGTCTTTAATCAAATCATCCCAGTCTTTTATATTTTTCTCATTTCCTTTTCTTACAAGAAAGACCATTGTTGAAGTGTATGGTGCGGAATCATTGTCATATTCCTGCTTCCAGCCGCTGTCAACAAGTCCTGTTTTTTCAATAAGTGAAATATCATGTTCAAGTGCAAGTGTGACAACATCTGCATTACAGCCTTCAACAACTGACCTTGCCTGACTCCCGGAACCGGCATGTGACTGTATTACATTCACCGGCTCACCATATTTTTCTTCATAATAGCTTTTGAAAATCTCATTATAGCTTTCATAGAATTCCCTTGTGGCATCATATGAAACATTGGTGATTGTCATTATATTCAATTTTTCACGGCCGCATCCCGCAAGCCCCGTAAAAACACATGCAGCTAACAAAACTGCCTGCATTTTATATATTTTTTTCATATGGTTTACCACCTATTCCTACAGCCTAAAATTCAAATAATGATGTCGATAAATATCTTTCTCCCGTATCAGGAAGGAGAACAACTATATTCTTTCCTGCATTTTCAGGCTTTCGTGCCTCCTTTAAGGCTGCACAAAGAACTGCTCCCGAAGATATTCCAACAAGCAGGCCTTCTGACTTTGCAACCTGTCTCGTCGTCTCAAACGCCTCGTTATTTCCTATAGTTATAATCTCATCAACTATACTTGTATCCATAACCTCAGGTATGAATCCGGCTCCTATACCCTGTATCTTGTGAGGACCAGCACTACCACCGGAAAGGACCGGTGAACCCAAAGGCTCCACGGCAACTATTTTTGCATTAATTCCAGCTTCTTTAAGACCTTTTGCAGTTCCCGTTATAGTTCCGCCTGTTCCAACTGATGCAATGAATATATCAACCTTTCCGTCTGTCGCTTCTGCGATTTCCTTTGCTGTTGTAACCCTGTGAATCTCAGGATTGGAAGGATTGTCAAACTGCTGTGGAATAAATGCGTTGCCGTATTCTTCCTTTAACTGTTCAGCCTTTGCTATTGCACCTTTCATTCCGAGTCTTCCCTGTGTGAGAACAACTTCTGCTCCAAGTGCCGTTACAATCTTTCTTCTCTCTACACTCATAGTGTCAGGCATAGTAAGAATAAGCTTTAATTTCTTTGCGGCACACACACCAGCAAGTCCTATTCCCGTATTGCCGCTTGTAGGCTCTATAATAACCGTATCTTTATTAATCTTTCCCTGTTTGATTCCGTCTTCAATCATCGCATATGCAACTCTGTCTTTCACGCTGCCAAGCGGATTGAAATATTCAAGCTTCGCTATTATGTTTGCATTAATATTATTGTCCTCTTGAAAGTTACATAACTGCAACATCGGAGTACGTCCAATAAGCTCTGTTATCTGTTTTGCTATCTCTGCCATAATAACCCTCTTTTCTTTTTAAGTTCTGTAACTTTTATTATAATACACTACTATTCATATCGTTTCAATAGGATTTAAGAATTTATTTAAAATTTTTTCCAGTTCTTCATCATCCGGAATGTTTCTCCGGCTGTATGTAAGCTCTGCCATATATGAAAGAAAACGTGCCCTTAGTACATCATTGCTTATCTTTTGTTTAGCGTAAGGACGCAATTTTTCAAGGTAATCAAGTATTTCTTCTATATTGTCAGGCAGAATATTGTCAATTTCTCCTGCAAGAAGTGTTGTGATTCTTGGGCTTGCACCACTTGACGATATTCCTATTTCCAGCTTTCCGCGGCTTACAACCGACGGGAATATAAAATCACATTTATCTTTTACATCAACTACATTAATAAATATTCCTTTATCGTTACAAAGACTTGTTATATGCTCATCAAGTTCTTCATCACCTGCCGCTGCAATAACAAAACGCACACCTTCTACGTCGCTGTCCTCAAACTCTCTTTCTTCCCACTCAACACCTTTAATATTTTTAATTCTCTCATCAACTTTTTTGGCAACAACCTTTATCTTAGGTCCATAATCCAGTATTCTCTTCACCTTGTGAAGTGCAACCTTTCCGCCGCCAACAATAAGTACCGAAACATCCTTTAATTCTACATAAAATGGAAAATATGCCATAATTGTCCATCCTCCTCTAATACAAAATATCCGCAAGTTTCTGATAAGCCTCACCCCAACGCTCATTAGGCTTAAAATTGTAAAGACTCTTATCAAGCACATAATATCTGTCATTTTTTACTGCTGTGAGACTTTTCCATACAGGATTGCTCTTTAAAAGTGTGTCAACATTCTTTAATGCCGCCTCAGTATTAGTTCCCTGAATTGTCACAAAAATAAAATCGGGGTCTTCCTTTACAATAGCCTCGAGACTCAGATCATCAAGCAAAGAACTGTCGCTGTCGGCAATATTTACACATCCCAAATCTTTTAAAATCTCGCCGCTTACAATTCCATCACTGCCCTTCGCCTTGATATTTTTGGAAGCTGCACGAAGAAGCAATATCTTAGGATTGCTGCCGTCAATCTGTTTTTTTGCATTTTCAACTTCTGTCCGCACAGAAACACCATTTTTTTCATATAAATCCTTGCGTCCCGTTATATCTGTGCATATATCAAGCATCGCTATATAGTCTTCATAATTATTAACATCAAAATATGCAACTGTAATTCCTGCATTTTCCAATGTTGCAAGCATTTCGACATCAGGCTTTGTATTGGCACTGGCAATAACAAAATCAGGCTGTGAAGCTATAAGAAGCTCTACATTCGGTTCAAGTATCGCCCCAAGCTTGACAACAGAATCGTCGAGTCCCAAATCAAGGCTGTCCCACGCATCATTAACCGAAGCCACAAGCTTTCCGCCCGCAAGAAGCCACACATCAGAAAAACTTCCGAGAAGCGAAGCCGTTCTGTCTGCCGATTTTACGGTAACACTTCTGCCCAGTGCATCTGTAAATGTAACACCGTCCTGCACATCAGCATTGGCATTATCAGAATTTTTCACTCCGCATCCTGCAAGTGCAAATATTGAAATTAATGTTGTAATAATTAGTACGTCTGCAATTAATTTTTTAACTGTCTTCTTCATATTCTACCTTTCCTACTGTATTACTATGTTTTATTTTTCATAGCGTACTATAATTTCATATAAAATGCAACAAAAATATGCTACAATTGTTTGAGGTTTATTATTGAAAATATGGAAACGGAGGATAATTATGTATTCAAATTATTTTACTGAAATAATACCCTATGCCAGATATGATATAAAACAGATTGCATGGCACGAATGTATGGCATGCGGCAACGGACACATAGGCGTTCTCACATCTGGTGCCCCAAAAAACGACAGCTTTATTTTTCAGAATACTGAATTTGTAATGCCATCAGACGAGCCAAGATGTGTTCCCGCAGAAGTAACAGAACAGCTTGACGAAGCAAGACAATCTGTAATAAATATGGACGACACATGGAATATACATAACAGAAAAAGAACCAATATGTACTGTTATCATCCGGGACACCAGTTAAGAATATCTTTAAAAAATGCCTCAGATATTACAGACTTTGTGCGTTCTACAGATTATGAAACATCTGAGCTGGTTTCATCGTATAACATGTCAGAATACAATACGTATGCAAATCATATAAAAAAACGTACCTTCGCATCATCTGTTGACGATGTAATAATTACAGAAATATCAGGTAACAGTTTCACTGTTGACATATCAATTGATGATTTTGAATCAATGCACAAATTTGGCAGACAAAAAAGCGGTGACGCACCCGAATTAAATATGAAATATACGCGGTTTGCAACAGATGGATTAATCGGCTTTTGTGCATTGTATCCGCAATACGAAGAAAGTGAATTAAAAAATGGAGGATTTGCAGGCGTAACACGCATTATCCCTTATGACGGAACAACTTCCCTATCTTTTACGGACACTGATATGCGTGCAAAATCATGCCTTGACCCCAAAAATCCCATCATAACATTTTCGGGCAAAAAACTTGTTCTTATAACATACCTTGACTGGACTTATAAACAGCCTGATAAAATAACCGCAGATTTTTTCACAATTCCACTTGTCTCACAGTGTATAAATAAAATTAATAAAACATTAATAAAATACGCTGACGCAAGTTCTTTATTTTCATATGAAGCTGCACTAAAGCCTCATATAGAAAAATACAGCAGTATTTTTAACCATGTCAGCCTGAAACTTAACAACGCCGATAAAGCTCTCAGCAACGAAGAATTATTACAAAAGCAGAAAAAAACTGATTACATACTGCCTGAACTTCTGAAACGTGTATACAACCATGGCAGATATGCAATGTATTCCTGTGCCGGACATACTGCACCTCGTCTTTCGGGGCTTTGGACAGGCGAATGGAATATGCTGTGGAGAAGTGCCTACACAATGGACGCCAATGTAAATATTCAGGTATCAGGCATGAACACATGCGGAATGTGTGATGCAGGCAAAGGTTACATCTGGTTTGTGTTAAAACAGATTCCCGACTGGGAAATCAATGCCAAAGCCGTTTACGGCATGAAAAACGCTGTCCTCACCCCCGTAAATACCGACGGTCACCGTGCAATGATGGTTGAATATGACATCAATTATCCATTTCAGTACTGGAATGCTGGAGCAAGCTGGATGATTATTCCGATTTATGAATTCATGCAAGTCTATGGCAACGTCACAATCACAACACACGATGAAAATATAATACGTATATATAATAAAAACATTTTCCGCATTAAAGAAGACATTCTTCTTCCTTTACTTGCAAAAACATTCAACTTCTGGGAACAGCTTTGTACTCCCGAATATTTTACAGATTCAAACGGAAATGCCCGCTTTGTAAAGGGAAAAACATCCTTGGAACCAGATGAAAAATACCTTATAATCCCATCGTTTTCACCCGAAAACAAACCGCTCGGTTATAAAAGTGCAATCACTGCCAATGCGGCTATGGATATAGCTGCTGCCGTTGATTCTCTTAATATGTACAAAAATATACTCTCAGACATAAAGCCTAATGGTTATCAGAAAACCCTTGAAAAAATCACACATCTGATATCGTGCCTGCCTGTATATATGTTTGATAAAAGCGGTGCAATAAAAGAATGGTCCATGAACGAATACAAAGAAAATAATGCCCACCGCCACATAAGCCATCTTTATTGTGCATGGCCATCATCAGAAACACAGCACAATCACGCACTTGCATCCGCATGCCGTCAGGCAATAATTAACCGTAACCGCGAAAACACGGGAAAAGACGACACCGCATCACACGGCTGGATTCACAAAGCTCTCGTAGAAGCCCGCCTCAAAAAACCGGAAGCTGTATATAATACGCTTTTGCTGCTTTTTAAAAGCGGCATATTTTACAACACATTTTTTACAGACCATAATACAGACCGCTCAAAAGGCGTATTCTGCACAGACACTCTTCTCGGAATAGTCGGCATCATAAACGAAATGCTGGTGTACTCTGACGAATGTACGGTCGAACTGCTCCCTGCATTAAACACAGGTCTTATTAACGGCGA
>UMFQ01012585.1_pt1 | contig 18556 bp, 18 predicted proteins | sample 1965061 | NCBI WGS metagenome assembly UMFQ01 (sample SAMEA4836051, study PRJEB28245) | human gut metagenome | biome: gut microbiome; material: fecal sample | place: Denmark | collected 2008
AACGAACATCATGAGGCTTTGGATTTTCTAATAATTCTTTCCTTAAATGATATATAGTTGGGTATTGTGTGTAGTAATCGGCATCAGTATAATCAGGATCGTTAAAAATATTATACTTATAACGTACATTCTGGTCTTTATCTTCTAAATGATATTTGCTGTTTTCAAGTCGCTGAAAAAACGAAGGGTCTATTGCAATGATTGCATCATGAAAATAGTCATTTAATAAACCAATCCGTGCCTGTTCTCGTTGTCTCCTTCTCCGGCTGATTCGATGAGTCCTTCGCTCAACAGAAGTATCAGCTTCTATAAATTCGCGGATTCCCCACAAATCTTTTCCTTTTGCTTTTAACAAGTTATAATGTTGGTCAGTTACAGCCCATCCGACAGAGTTTGTACCCATGTCCAATCCTAAATAATATGGTTTTTCTTGCATAAATTTTTCTCCCCCTTCTTGTATATGAATTGTTATGCATTTTATAGAATCATAAATTATGTAGCTATGAATATTATAATATTACAAATTTTTCTCAGATATTTTATAAAAAGTCTTGACTTTGCTAATTCATTGTGATTATAATAAAAAAGAATTAACAAAGCGAGTGCAAATAAGGATTTATCCGGCATCGTCAATTGACTCTGCATGGTGCAGAACTTTTAAGAAAAGGCTTTAAGCCTTTTTTTATTGCATCTATTCAATTATCAAAGAACAAAACAAATTTTTATTGTGGATTATTTTAGTTTTTTCAACTATATCATTTATACAACATATACATGTCATAATTAAGTACTTGCTTTGAAAATTTTTTGCTTGGGCTTTTATTTGAGAAATTCAGATAATTTTAAAATCTCCCCCATATCATCCCCACCAATATTAATTAATTTTACTACAAATATTTACAAGAAACAACAAAAATATCCATGGAACACAATAAGTTCATAAATACAATAAAGCCGCGTACCCATAACAGATACGCGGCTTCTTGCGTGTCGTTAAAATAACTTTGGATGCAGGTTAATCAATCCCAAACTTTCGTTCCTCTTCCACCACATCCAGTTTCCTGACATCCATCCCTGTGATCTGGACAAATCGACGTCCGGCGAGGAATGCGACCAGTTCATCGATGGCAGATTCTGCCCCTTGCACTTCCATCTCTACATCCCCGTTATACAGATTCTTTACCCATCCGGTAAGCCGCAACTGGTTTGCTTTGTGTTCGGAATAATACCGGAAGCCAACACCCTGTACGCTTCCATGAAATATGATATGTTTTCTGACGATATCTGTCATGTTGTTCTCCATTTATATGTGTTTTTCTTGCTTGCTTTTCTGCTTCAGAATCAATAATAATTTAATTATAAGCCATTTTTCTTGCTGGTGCAATGAAATAAAAAAGAGATAATCATTCCAATAGAAATAATTATCTCTTTCCGTGTGTATCGTTATTTACATTACAGACACTTCTTCACATCATCCACAATCTGTTCCACAGTCAGATGATTGTCCTTTAATACGTCATTTACATCGTAACGGTCGAGGAATTCCTTCTTGATACCGAAGTTCAATACCTTCATATCAGAAGCTCCGTAGAACCGGGTGATCTTCTCACCGAAACCACCGTCCAAGATGCCATCTTCGAGTGTGATAACCACATCGTGGTTTGCCTTCAGGTCTTCGAGCATAGCCTCATCAAGACCGGTAATATAATATGGATTGATGATGGTTGCTTCGATGCCAGTTGATTCTTTCAGTGCTTCGGCTGCGTCTACACCAAGTCCGTAGAATGATCCAAGACCGATGATTGCAACCTTGCTGCCCTGCTTTGTGATTTCGTACTTGTTCAGCTTCGAGAAGTCCTTTGTGACAGCCTTTCCGTCTGAGACAAATGCGCCGCCCGGTACGCGGATTGCAACCGGATGCTCTGTCTGGGCGATGCTCCAGTCTAACATGGCAAGGTACTCTTCCTTTGTCGTTGGTGCGAGGTATACAAGTCCTGGGATATTTGCCATCATAGGGATGTCGTAGATGCCGAGGTGTGTGACATCGTTCATACCATAGATGGACGCAGAAAATGTCAGGATCGTTGCCGGATTGCCGTTTACACACAGATCCTGCGCCAGCTGGTCATAGGTTCTCTGGATAAATGTGCTGTATACGCCGTAGACCGGTTTGCCACCGCTTTTCGCAATACCGGAGGCGAGTGCCACAGCTGTTTCCTCGGCGATTCCGACATCCACGAATTGTCTGCCCGCTTCCTTTCGCTTATCTTCCGTGAAGCCCATTACCGTCGGTGTGGCAGATGTGATGGTCACAACACTTGGATCTTCTTTCATTTTTTTCATCAAGTAGTCACAGGTAACGATGGAATAATCCTCACCACCAAAATCTGCGATTACCTCGCCGGTCTCGATATCGAACGGCAGATGCCAGTGCCACTCTTCCTTGTGTGTTTCGGCGAGCTTGTAGCCTTTTCCTTTCAAGGTACGAATGTGTACCACAACTGGTTTTACGCTGTCCTTGACGCTCTCAAACGCCTTGATTAACGCCGGAATATCATTCCCAGCATGAACATACACATAGTCAAGTCCCATCGCCTTAAAAAGGTTACATTCTGCCTGTCCGTTTGTCTCGCGCAGGAGCTTTAAGTTCTGGTAGAGGCCACCGTGATTTTCAGCAATCGACATATCGTTATCGTTTACGACAATGATCAGGTTGCTCTGCAGCTCAGATGCAAAATCAAGTCCCTCTAATGCTTCGCCACCACTCAAGGAACCATCGCCGATTATCGCGATCACATTTCCGCTCTCGCCTCTCACATCACGTCCCTTTGCAAGACCACATGCTAAGCTGATAGAGGTAGATGTATGCCCAATCACGAAATGGTCATGGTCGCTTTCCTCCGGGTTGCTGTAGCCGGATACGTCATCGTAATGCTCCTTGTAGAGATACGCGTCCTTTCTGCCTGTGAGCATCTTGTGTGGGTAGGTCTGATGGGATACATCAAACACGAATTTATCCTTCGGAGATTCAAATACATAGTGCAAAGCAATCGTTGCTTCTACCATACCGAAGTTTGGACCGAAATGTCCGCCGTGGATGCTCGCACGCTTCAAGAGCGCCTGACGCATTTCCGCCGCTAAGCTTGTAAGTTCGTCATTTGAAAGCTTCTTCACATCCTCAGGACCGTTGATTTTCTCAATGTACATAACGTTTGTTCCTCCTGAAAATTTCTTCTTATTTCTCGTACAAAAAAGAATGAATACTATCTTTATTCATCCTTTCTGTGTTTACTATACAACCTAAACTTAACTTTAGGTCAAGAAAAATTTTTTATAAATTATAAATCGTTACCGGATAATTGTGTTCATAAAAATCCCTTCTTATATCCTATAAGCGTCAAAAAAGTCCGTTTATCGAAGCCGCTTCAAAATCCCCTGAAAATAGTCTGGAAGGTCTGCATGCCATTCCATATATTCTCCGGTGATTGGGTGGTCGAATCCGAGTACCCCTGCGTGTAATACCTGCCCCTGTGTGGCAAATGGCTTCTGCTTTGGTCCATACACCTCATCCCCAAGCAATGGATGATTGATGCTTGCCATATGCACCCGGATCTGATGTGTCCGCCCGGTTTCAAGCTCACATTCCACAAGTGAAAAGTTCTGCTTTAAGCGTTCAATCACACGGTAATGTGTCACAGCATGTCTGCCGTTTGGATCGATTGCCATTTTCTTGCGGTCGGTTTTGTGTCTGGCAATCGGTTTGTTAATCGTTCCCTCATCTGTGGCAAACTGATTGTAGACGATCGCTGTGTAGACACGGTGAATATCATGTACCTTGAACTTATCGGACAATACACGATGCGCCTGATCGCTCTTGCAGGCAACTAAAAGTCCGGTCGTATCCATATCAATCCGGTGAACGATTCCCGGTCGTAATACCCCATTGATGGAGGATAAGGAATCCTTACAATGGTACATCAGGGCATTGACGAGTGTTCCGCTTGTATGTCCCGGTGCCGGATGCACAACCATGCCCTTCGGTTTGTTGATGACAATGATATCATCATCCTCATAGACGATATCGAGTGGAATATTCTCCGGTTCGATGTCTAATTCTTCTGCTTCCGGGATCTCTACTGTGATCGTATCGCTTGCCCGGAGCTTGTAATTTGATTTGGCAGATTTGCCATTTACAGTTATGAAATTATCATCTAACAGCTTCTGGATATACGAACGCGATTGGTCAGGTATCTGTTCAGTCAGATATTTGTCCAGTCGCGTGCCGATGTCTGTGGAAGCTGCGTCGATTGTAAATTCGTAAGTTTCCATATTGTAATATCTTAGTCTTTTTTTGATTTTGAGAATAACACATCAATTTCGTGGTCGTGATAGTAAAATGCACACAGTAAGATCAACACGATCATACTCACAGTCACATAGATATCCGCGACATTAAAAATCGGAAAATTGATCAGCCGGAAATCAAAGAAATCCACTACATAATGTAAAGAAATACGGTCAATCATATTTCCGATTGCGCCAGATACAAGGAACACCAGACAGACACGAATTGGGGTAAAGCGCCTGTTCTCTGGAATTTTTGCGTAAATACCTGCACAGACAAGCAACACAAGAACGGTCAGAATCAGGAAGATTATTCTGCCGTTTTTGAACATGCCCCATGCGATTCCGGTATTCTGAATATATGTCAAATGAAATACATTTTTGATCAGTGGATGTGATTCATATAACGCAAAGGATGTGCGTACGATGAATTTTGTGATCTGATCGAATGCAACAAGCAAACCGATACAAAGAATCGGTATTATATAGATTTTGATTTTATTTTTAGTATTCATCCTGATATCTTTCCTGTAATTCTTTGAGTGCCAGAAGCATATCTTCCTCGCTTACATCCATGTCGATATACGCGTGTCCGATCGTCTCTAACAAAATAAATTTGATTTTTCCACCGATGGCTTTCTTGTCGTTTTTCGTATAGGATACGATTGTTGCAAAATTCGCGTCGGCTGGCAGCTTTGGTACATGGTACGGTTTCATGCTGTGTAGGATATCTCGCAGCTCTGCCTGTGTAATATTCCCTTTTTTGTAGGAAATGATACTGGCAAGTGCACATCCGATCAGCACGCATTCTCCATGCAAAAATTCAAAATTCATGTATTTTTCGATGGCATGACCGAGAGTATGTCCAAAATTCAACAGTGCACGCTCTCCCTTTTCGGTCGGATCGTTTTCAACGACATTTTTCTTTACGACGTTGCTTTCGTAGATCATCTCTCCAACGGTAGGAAGATCAAGCGCTGCAATCTGTGCTTCGTTTTCCTTCAACCATATAAAATAATTGGCATTCTTGATCAGACCATGCTTGATGATCTCGCCCATACCCGAACAAAACTGGCGGTTCGATAATGTCTTTAACACAGACAGGTTCATATACACCAGTTTCGGCATATGAAAGGCGCCGACCATGTTCTTGTAGGAGTCAAAGTCCACACCGGTTTTTCCGCCGATGCTGGAATCAACCTGTGATAACAGGCTGGTTGGAATCTGGATAAAGTCGATACCGCGCAGATAGGTTGCGGCCGCATATCCGGTCAGATCACCGACCACACCGCCGCCGAGGGCGATCAGTACATCGTTTCGATCGAATTTTTCTTCAATCAGATGGGTGTACAGGTCTCTGACAACATTCAGATTCTTGCTTGCCTCTCCTTCTGGAAAGACAAAGGATGTTGTATATGTGCAGGCATCTTTGATAGAATGCAATATAGCATCCAAATACAAGGATGCTACATGACTTTCGGATACCACACAGATTTTACGGTTACTGTAGCCAAGTTCTTTTATCATACTGGGAAGTGCATCAAAGCTCTCTTCATATACGATATCGTAGATTGGCTTATCATCAAGATGGACAGTTAAATTCTTCATGGTAACTCTTCTTTCTGTATGTAATACGATATTTGATTAGATGAACTCAAATCCATCATCGTCGGTCTCGGCATCATCGTCTTCGCCTTCTCCGATCAACGCTGGTCCGTTGTTCTTTTTTGCTTCTACTTCGCCTTCGATGCTCTCTGCAGATTCTTCTGTATCTGTATCATCGTCGGACACTGATAAATGAGAAATCGTTGGAATCTCATCAATATCTGGCTCTTTTGGAACTGGCTCTGGTTTTACTTCCGGTTCCAGCTTTCTTTCTGGAGCTGGTTCCGGTTTTGCTTCCGGCTCTGGAGCACGTTCTGGTTCTGGACGCGCTTCCCGTTTTGGTTCTGGTTTTGGTTCCGGCTTCGGCGCTTTGGCTGCCTGAGCAGCGGCTTCCCTTGCTTTTTGAACTGCTGCTGCAGCTTCGGAGCTTCCGACAGTTGCCCGCTTCATTTTTTTACGTTCTTCCGCGGAATTGGCAACCTTCAAGGAAGATTTTTTCTCTTCTGAACCTTTTCCCTTTGCGTCAAATGGATTATAATCCTTTTGCTCCTTTGGCTTAAAAGGATCAACAAAATTCTCTCCGGCACTTAAAGATTGTGTATATACAGCGCTTGTGCTGGTTGTATCGCCACTGCCAAATCCACCATTAAATCCACCCAATGTAGATTCATCGCGCAACTGAGGATCTCCGGTGTAGGCACCAAACCCGTCACCTGCAGAGGCGGAAGCCTGTTTCTCCTCTCCACCCATGAGTGTCCATGCACGATCATCAATCATAGAGGATGGATCAAAATCCTGCTCGCCTAAGAACTCAAACTGCTTTTTCAGTAACGAACAGAAATTAGATTTGTAAGCGGTGTATTTTGCTTCTAATAATGCAATCTCATCTTCCAGACGCTCCAGACGTTTCTCTGCGTCAGACACAATGTTGTTTGCCTGAATTTTGGCATCACGAATAATCTCCTTTGCTTCCTTTGTTGCATTGGAGATAGTCTCTACGGTGTCTTTTTCCGCACGCTTCAAGCTTTTCTCAAGATGTGATTCTTTGGAACGATAATTCTGTAATGTATCGTTTAATATGGAGACCTTCTCTTTTAACTCCGCATTTGAACGATACAAGGATTCATAGCTTTCTGAAACACTGTCAAAAAATGTGTTTACATCTTTCTTGTCGTAACCCAAACCGACATGAAATTTCTTCTGTTGAATATCAACTGGTGTAAGCAACTTTCCAACCCCCCTATTCGTTTAGTACTGTACGTATGGTGTCAGGGCATCCTGACCAACCAATTCCTCTCTCAAATCTCCGGATACTTCGATATCCTGAGGTGTTGCAATAAATATGTTGGAAGATACCACATTCAAAGAGCCTCCCATTGCATAGCATGCACCGCCAACATAGTCGATGATTCGCTGTGCGACTGCGACATCCAAGCCCTCAATATTTATCACGATTGTTTTGTTTGCACGAAGGAAATCAATGACGGACTGTGCCTCATCTGTCTCCTGTGGTTTAATTACAAATACTTCACTACGGTTGCGGAAATCTGAGCTTCTGCTGTAAGACTTCTGGGAGTCCTTGAAATCAACCAGTTTGCCACTGGATGAACTGCCTGCTGTACTCCGATGTGTAGTCGATGCCTGCTGTGTAGCTGCTTCGTATTTGGAAGCGGAACGTGCAGCTGGCTTGCTGAAAGATGGTTTTGATTTCGATGCACGTGGTTTTACATCTTCGTAATCATCGTCGTCATCGTCATCATAATCATCGTCGTCAAACAGATCGTCATCGAACTCATCTTCATCATCATCTATATTTTTGACTTTGAAAAAATCCAGAAAACTCTTTTTACCTGCATCCTTTGCCATAACCTTATTCTCCTTAATTAAATATTATAATTTCGCGCACCGAAAATGGCGGTTCCGACACGAATCATAGTCGCGCCCTCCTCGACGGCGATTTCATAATCATTGGTCATTCCCATTGATAAAACACTCATATCAATATTATCAATGCATTTGGATTTTATGTCAAGCGATAATTGATGCATTTTACGGAAATAAACACGATTTTCTTCTGGATTTTCCACAAATGGAGCGATCGTCATGAGTCCCATAACATGAACATGCGGCATATCCTTGATCGCGTCAATCAAAGCGTAAACCTCATCCTCCCGGATTCCAAATTTTGTTTCTTCCTGTGCAATGTTGACTTCGAGAAGAACCTTTGCAACTACCCCTTTTTTAGCAGCCTCCTTCTCAATTTCTTTTGCCAGATGCACCGAATCCACACTGTGGATCAGACATGCCTTATCTACAATATATTTTACTTTGTTTGTCTGCAGATGTCCGATTAAGTGCCAGTGAACCGGTTTGGATACATGTTCGTATTTATCAACCATCTCCTGCACTTTGTTCTCACCAAATTCCATCACACCATGTGAAAGTAATTCCTCTACATCGGATAATGGTTTGGTTTTGCTGACTGCAACGATCGTAATATCCTGAAAATTTCGGCCGGAGCGTTCACACGCTTTTTTGACATTTGCAACTACCTGTTCATAATTTTCGTATAGCATCTTGATCAAGACCTTTCTAATTTTTAATATATAAGCTGATTTTCTGTGACACTTTGTGCATCCAGCACGATGTTATCGTAGGCTTTCAGCTCTTCGCCACTTTCAATCAGAACAAATTCGTCGATTGTTTTAATCACAGTTACCCGGCGGAATTCTGCAATACCCTGATTGGCAAAATAAACACCGGTCAGTGGATATAATTCTAACAACGATGCTGCAATCGTAGCATTCGAGGTAATATTGACCAGAATGTCAGAATCCTCAAAGCCTTCTGGATCAACATAGGCGTATTTCTCGTCTGTCTTATAAATCTTTGGCTGCATCTGCTGTATAGTTTTGTTCCCATTGTCATCGGTCCGCTGCAGGTTGAGACGGTTCTCGTTACTTTGGTTACTGCCTGCAGACAGATAGCTGAGTGGAATCCGATAGACCTGCTTTTCTACAAGTGCAGACGAAGGAATCTTCAGACCACTCTCATCGGACTGAATCAGTTCCACAGTCACGAAACGCTCGGACAGATAATTTGACATATATTTATCGATGGCAATGTTGATATAAGAGCCATCGGAACCTTCAATAATTGTAAAAGGCATCGTAATCGTAAAGTTCGAATTGTTGATACGGAACTTCACATATGACTGCCCGTCCAATTCTGCAAGCTGATCCTGTGAGATCGGCGCAACGATGTTCCACTGTTCGGATGGGATGATCTTCACGATAGTGGAACCGGCTTCTGCATAATCCCCGGATTTCATCGCCTTTTTATCGTATCCGGCTTTATCAAAATCGGAAGCTTTGATCTTTTCAGAAATCTGATAATTCTCATATCCGTCAATGTAATATGTTACAAGCCCGCTGTCTGGGGCACTGACCGAAGACAGTCCGCGTCCAGAGGAGCCTGCCTGCTGCATCAGTACTTCGTTTGTCAGCTCGAATACCTTGTTGTTAGCGCTTGTCTCGAAGCTGTACGCGTTGTAAAAGGTTACATCGCTGTATGATAACTTGTAAGAAGATATCAGGGAACGGATGCTTGCATAGTCATTGCTTGACAACAGTGCGTTGTAATTGCTGTCAGAATTATTTTCAGTATTATAGATCTCTCCGGTCTCATCAATGGTACATACAGTAGAGTTCTTTTTTACTTTTTCTCCATCGGTGATATAGTAACAGAGATAACCGGATTTCTGTGTGTTTACGATAACCTCGTCACGGATTGCAAGTCCCTGTAAGGTAATATCATTGCTGACATCGCCTTTGCTGACCTGATAGATCGTAACGGATTCTTTGCTGAGCGAAGATACGACGCTGATTACGACATACAGCAAAACCGCTGCAATAACTATGGTTGCAGCGTTTGCACGTATCTCTTTATTCAGTTGTATAATACGGTTTGGTTGTTTCATATCCTCACCTGATTGTGTGTATTTTACAGTTTACAGACAACATTGGCTGCATATTCTGCTGGCAACATGGATTCTTCCACGGCAGTACTGATGACAAATGTAACATTGTATTTTTCGGAAATCTTATCAATCTCTTTCAATGCAGCGCCAAGTGCATCTGCCTCGATGTTACACATCATCATGAAGTTATCCAAAAAGATGTGAGTTACATTATGGTTGGAAGAAATCAGTCCCTGAATAAAGCCCATAAAGGCATCTGGGGATTGAATATCGTACTCGTGCAGATTGACGAGCCGGATGACATTAGAAAGTTCATACATATGCTTGTTGCTCTTATCAATGTAAATGATAGAACCGCTAGTACGCTTGCTTTCGTTGTTCGCTCTTTCCACCATTTTGCGTGTTTTACCGTTTCCTTTTGCTCCAATAATTAGTTCCAGCATCTCATGTCCTCCTTAGTCTGTTAAACATAATAAACGTATAATAGAATTGTATAAGTCCGCTTTGGAATTGCCGGATGATGCGACAACTACATAGTCCTTACCGTCCTTGGTCAGATACATGGCAAGACAGTTACCAGCTCCTTCGGTCGTTCCTGTTTTCCAGGATTCCAGATGGAAGGTCGCTGGCAGAGACACTTCTCCCGTAACAAATAAATTTGTTGCGGTGCTTTCGGTATCAATTGCTGCGCCATTGGAATCATAAAACGTATAAGTATATGTATCAAAACCATCAATATCCCGTAGGATCTGATGATTGTGGACTTCTTTTACAATGAGGTACATGTCATATGCGGTCGAATAGTGATTTGGATCGTCCAGTCCGTGTGGATTCATAAAATGAGTGTTTGTAGCTCCGAGCTCCAGGGCTTTCTGATTCATACGGTCACAGAAGCTTTGGATATCCCCACCCACATACTCTGCCAGATACAGGGCATAATAATTGTTGGATTCTAACATCAGCCCATACAACAGGTCTTTTACGGAAATGGTATATCCACGATGCAACTGGCTGGGGGCAACATCTTCTGCTGTCAGATCATAGTTTTGTGTGATCTCAACCATATCATCGAGTGAAATGGTTCCGGCTTCAATGGCATCAGCCACAACAATTGCAGTCATCATCTTCGTCATACTTGCCGGATACATACGTTGATGTACATTTTTGGCGGCAAGTACCGTCTGGTCGGATTCATTGATTAAAAGTGCGTAATAGTCTTCGGGAAACAAATCCGCCTGGGTACGGTCGTCACGATAAACAATCGTGTCCTCCTGATGGAAATCAACATTGTCCGATTGATGAACCAGGTGGTCGATCACGTAAGTAGCGGAATCAACATCAGGATACGCTGCCTTTACGTGATTGTTGATAATACAGACAATAGATACAAACAATACCAACAGTACAAGTATTATTAAATTTCTAGTTAAATATTTACTTCGCATAGTTTTTTAGTGCTTAAACAGTTCTCGCCAATCTAAGTCACCACGATCCAACGCTTTGATCAGCAATTCCGCGGTTGCAAGATTGGTTGCAAGTGGAATATTGTGAATATCACAAAGCGAAAAGATGTTATTGATATCTACATCGTGGCTCTTCTTGGTCTGTGGATCGCGTAAAAATATCATCATGTCCAGATCATTGCTCTCAATCATGGCACCGAGCTGCTGCTCTCCTCCGGTATGCCCGGCGAGGAACTTGTGGACAGTCAGATTGGTAACCTCTTCAATCATACGTCCTGTCGTTCCGGTTGCATAAAGTTCATGATGAGACATAATCCCCCGATAAGCGATACAGAAATTCTGCATTAATTTTTTCTTCGCATCATGTGCGATTAAACCGATGTTCATGTACGGTTCTCCTTAAGTAACATTATAGTCTTCCCTAGTAGCTTGTTTTTTGCATACTGACATTTAGCACGACTCCGATTCCAATCGAGATACTAATCAGGGAACTGAGCCCGTAGCTGATAAACGGAAGCGGTAGTCCGGTGTTTGGTATAACACCGGTTGCAACACCGACATTGATGAATGTCTGGTATGCGATCAGACAGCCCATTCCGGCTGCAATCAGCATGCCTTTTGTATCTTTTGCATTTCTCGCTACATGGATACATTGTAACACTATTAACAGTAGAATTGCAATAATTATTACACTTCCAACGAAACCAAGTTCTTCGCCGATGACAGAAAAAATGAAGTCTGTCTGCTGCTCCGAAATGAAATTTGCATCCTTTACTGTGGCGATGGTTGAAGTGTTTAAGCCTTTTCCAGTAAGCTGTCCGGAACCGATTGCCATAACGGAGTTATTCTGCTGTGTATAGTCGGAGCCGTACTGCCCTGGATAGATAAACTGCAGGATTCGGTTCACCTGGTAATCACGCAGCAAGTGTTGGTTTGGCCTCTGAATATACCACAGAAAGCTTCCAGCAAGTGGAACAAATACCAGCAGTGCAATTCCGATAATCTTATAGCTTAATCCAGACAGATATAACATTGTGACAAGAACCATAGCCAGACACAGAGTCGTGGACAGATCCGGTTCTACTGCGATCAGTGCCAGGGATAATCCAATCAGAAGCACAAACAGGCAAAGTCCTTTAAGTGTATTGATTTTATTATCTTCTTTCAGTTTATCCAGAAAGGTTGCAGTAAATAAGATCATAAGGATCTTGGAAAATTCGGATGGCTGGAACTGGATACCTCCGCTTCCGCCAATCATGATCCATCGTTTTGCGTAATTGACTTCCACACCAAAAAAGATAACGGAAAGTAATATAACCGCGTTAATGATGAAAAACACACGGTAAAACCGGCACACAAAGTCGTAATTTAATAGAGAGACAAAAATCATAATGATAACGCCAAGCCCAATACCGATGGTCTGTTTGGGCGTGAATGAACTGTCTGCACTGTTGATCATGACAACGCCACAGATCATGGCAATGATGACGGTAATCAGTAATTTGAAATTATAGTCTCTGAGACTGAATCTTGTGAACATCTTTATCCTTCTTCTTTAACCAGCCGAACAAGCGGCTCCTTTTTTCTTCTTTTGCGAGATCCTGCCCGCAGATCCGCATGGCAATGTGGTCGTAGGCACGTCCTGCAACACAGTTTTTTGTTGCAATCGGTGTTCCACGGTTACTTGCGATGACGATATTCTCATCGTCGTAGACGCTTCCGATATGGTTGACCCCAAGGATTTCTACAACGTCTTCTACAGACATCATCTCGCCCCGCTTGACCATATCCTGTCGTACTCGGTTTACTACAAGGTCAATCCGTGGTATCTCGTTTGCATTTAAGATTCCAATGATGCGGTCAGCATCCCGGATAGCAGAAACCTCTGGTGTGGTCACGACGATCGCACGTTTTGCAGCAGCAATAGCATTTTTAAATCCCTGTTCGATGCCTGCCGGACAATCGATAATTATGTAATCATAATCTGGCTTGAGCTGATTGATGAGTTTGATCATCTGCTCTGGAGAGACGGCGCTTTTGTCGCGCGTCTGGGCTGCCGGGAGCAGAGATAGCGTATCACACTGCTTGTCACGGATGATTGCCTGTTGATGGCGGCAATTTCCTTCTACGATATCGACCAGATTATAAACAATTCTGTTTTCAAGCCCCATGACAACATCCAGATTCCGAAGTCCGATATCGGTATCAATCAGCAGAACTTCAAATCCATGTCTGGCAAGGGCGTATCCTATATTTGCGGTTGTCGTAGTCTTTCCGACACCGCCTTTTCCTGATGTAACAACGATCACTTCACTCATGATAAATCCTCCAGTCTATTTCAGGCTATATACGAACGTATCAGGTTTCCCTTTGCACCCGGAGGTTGCAGCACCGTGGAGTGCTCCGATGATAATGATATTGCCCTCGGATTCAACGCTGGCCCCTGATTCCACATCTCCGACAATCACGATGCTGGCGGCTGCCTGTATGGATTGTCCGTTCTTTAAGTTGCCTATATAAAATAGACCGTTTTTATCGGAGTAAATTGATTTCTTCTTAGGCTTTTCGATGGAACGCGGTCTGCGTCCGATGCGAATGCCTTTGTCGTTTAGTGTATCGATGATTTGCTGTTTTTCGTCCTCTGTCAGATCCTTACCTTCAAAGGTAACGGTAATCGGTTTGATGTTCGCATAATATCTTCCGGTTGTTTGAAGCTTATCAGAAAGACAGGTAACCACCTGACTTATGGTAGCATCCGGCGATATAATCAGTCGAATCCCCGCTTTGTTACCTTTCATCATAACGGGACTAATCATACTCCACCTCTCTTTGACTAATCTTGGGACGGCGTTGCGTTGCCGCTCATTTCGGCACCAACTAATTTATCTGGATCATACATGTATGCATAGATGAATCCAGCCAATTCTCTGGCATTGGCGGAGGAATAACCATTTTGGATAACACAGGTTACGGATACTTCCGGACTTTCATATGGTGCGTAGGATACAAATAACGCGTGATCCGGCTTGTCTTCACTCTCCTGCGCGGTTCCGGTTTTTCCGGCGACATGAACATTGATCCGGTTGATCAATTCGTCGGAACCAGCCGAATACGCAACCACGTTTCGCATACCCTGATGGACGGCGTCCCACGTGGAGCTGGCAAGCTGCACCTGATTTTTCACTTCTGCATGATTGTCCAAAATGACATTTCCCTCGTAGTCGGTTACTTTATCGATCAATGTGAGGTTATAACAGGTTCCGCTGTTGGCAATGGTTGTCACATAGCGGGATAACTGGACGGGTGCATAGATGTTTTTTGCCTGTCCAATGGCGCTTCGAACGGAGTCGTTATCAGAGATATGCGGCTCGATTTCCGGAAGCTCCAGACCAGATTTGTCTCCAAGGCCGAACAGCTCTGCGTATTTCTGAATCCGTTCAACACCGTAGGCATCGTTATAGGAGCCATCTTTAATCGCCAGATCATATCCGAGGTTGTAAAAGAACAGGTTGCAGGAATGCTGAATACCACCCACGACATTCAATCCTCCGTGTGCACTGTTGCCCCAACATTTTGGAGACGGTGTGATCTTTTCAAAAAGTCCGTTACAGAAGTAAATCGATCCGGTGTCAATTACTCCCTCCGTGAGTCCTGCAATCGCAACAAGCGGTTTGTAGGTGGAACCTGGCGCGGTACGCTGCTGGCTGGCACGGTTGTATAGAGGCGTTGTCTTATCGGCTAACAGCTGATTATAATAAGCGGTATCTACTTCGTTGGTCAGATAGTTGTTATCGTAGCTTGGATAGCTGACATATGCTTTGACATCTCCAGTGTTGACGTCAGTCACAATCGCTGAACCGGAACAGATATCCAGTGCCAGCATGGCAGGCGTAATCTCCTGATTCTGGATCTTTTTACGCATAAAGTCATAGGCACCGTAATTTCCAGCGAGGTATTCCTGATACTCGGTGTCACCGTCGACGTTCAAAATTCCCTGATCATACAGAAGCTGTACAACTGCATCTCCGGTTATCATTCCGGATTGTAGCATAACTTTGATCACGAGTTTGTCGAATTCACTGTCTGTACTTAAATATTCAATAATATAATCGCATAATGCGTTATAAATCTCGTCATTATCATAATAATCGCTTTCAACCTTCAAAGCAGACAGGTCGATCGCCTCCTGGCTGATTGCATATTTCAGATAATGTTCCAGAGACGTTACATTGTTTGTATAGTCGATAAACTCCTGATCGTCTTTGTCAATCATGGAGGTATGGAAAATATTGTTGTCGCTCAAAATTTCACAGATATATTCCATGTAATGCTGATAGTTTTCATCCAGCTCAGAAAGCGGCGTGAAGGTAGATGTCAAAATAGTATACAGATTGTCAAGGGTTGCCTGTCTCTGGGCATCGATTGCCTGAATCGTTGCTTTTTCAGTATCCGTTGCATCTTCTGCGCGCATATCATCCTGTGACAGGATGTTGTTATTAAACAATCCAAAATAAACATCAGAGATCGCGATGCTGGCATTTTCCTTGGCAATTACGTTATAGGCGGGTGTCAGATACGATAAAATGATCGAGGTGATCTCATCCTCCAGCGTATCATAACAGTATTTCTGTAGATTCAGATCCAGCGTCAGATAGACATCGTTTCCGGCTGTTGCGGGTTTGGATTCAACTGTGTCAATTACTTTACCAAGGTTATCGACATACATCGTCTCAAGACCATTTGTACCGCGCAGATAGGACTCACAATACTGCTCAATACCGGTTTTTCCGATCATTTCTTCGTTTGTATACTGCTCCTCATCTGAAAGCTTTGCATTTTTTTCTTTCATTTCCTCATCGGAAATGGCACCGATATAGCCGATGACATGGGCGAAATATTTGGCGTCGTTGTAGCGGCGCAGGGATTTGACGGAGACAGACATGCCCGGAAGCTCATCTGCATGCTCTGTAATCGCTGCATTGCTTGTCTCACTGATGTCATAAGCGATGGTAACCGGAACATACTGCTGATAGCGGTTCATCCACAACTTGTAACGTACGCCGACAATCTTTAAATCTGCTTCTTTGCTATAAGAATCTGAAACATCAAATACTTTGGTATTCAGATATTCCATGATATCGTCCGCAGTTGCATTTTTCTGTTCGTCAGGCATGGAATCATAATCGGTTTTTGCATAGACATCCTTCAGGAAATTTTTCAACTGCTGGTCTTTGACTGTAAACTGGAAGTTCCCATTTGCATCAAGCTTGATCGGGAAATCCAATGTCAGGGAGTCGCCGTTTTTCTCTAATATGGAGATTGTCTCGTCGACAATCTGGTTTTTCAATTCATTCTCGCTGATCTTCAGGTTCTTTGCCATCGTTGTCTGTGCGTTGTCATTACTGAAAACAACCGAGTAAGAAAGCTCATTGTAGGCGAGCAGGTTTCCATTGCAGTCGTAAATATTTCCACGCACGGAATCGATCGTTAAAGTCTTCTTTGACTTGTAGACGAAATTCTCCATATGCTCTTCTCCCTCTTTGATCTGCAACACAAAAAGCTGATGTACCAGAATCGAGAAAAGTACAAGGACGACAACTGTAACCGGAAACAGACGGCTTTTTACATAGTCGACAATAATCTCTTTAATTGATTGTAATATCTCACGTAACATAGATTACTCATCTTCCTTTAAACGTTTGTTGATCTTTACATAGAGCTTGTAAATGATCACCGTTAACAAAGCGGTACATAAAATCTCCGGCAGAATCACATGCAGAAGGTATACACCGTAATTCGTTTTATTCTTTAATAAGAAACTGACAATATAGATAATCGTGTTAAACAGAAAATCATCCACAATAATTACGATCAAAGGCAGTAATACATCTTCAATCATGTAGTTTTTGTGAAAGAAACCGTTAATATAACCAATAAACATGTATAAAAGCATATAGGGTCCAAGGATGCTGGAGAAAAATATATCCACCAGCAGACCGCTGCATGCACCGACCAGCAGACCTTCTTTTCTGCCGCGCATCAGTCCAAAGGACATTGTGAGGATCAGAAGAAGATTCGGTGTGATCACACTTAAACTGTGAAATCCAAACACCGTCGACTGTAATACAAAATTTATGACAATCAGAATTGCCAAAGTTATGATTCGTTTCAGTTTATGTTTCATAATTTGCTGCTTCCCTTACATTTGCTTACTCGTGGGAGACGGTCTTTTTTTCTGCCGTAATGACAAGCACATCTGTGATGTTTGAAAAATCAACTGCGGGTGTAATATAGGCAGTCATTGTCAGGTTGTTCGTGTCATAAGAGGTCTTTGCCACATAGCCGATGATCAGACCGGAATGATACAGGTCTGAAATCGGCGAGGTTACAACCTTATCTCCGATTGATACATTGGCGTCCTTATCAATATTTTCAACAAGCAGATAACCGCTGTCATAGAGGTTCAGATCTCCCTCGACAGTACAGAGTGCATTTGCAGGCATGACCTTCGCACTGATATTGGAATTGTCATCGATGACTGCACGTACTTTGGCGTAATCATCAAAGCATTCTGTGATGATGCCTGCGACGCCATCGCCACACAAGACATTAGCACCCTTAAAAAGTCCCTGTTTGGTTCCCTTGTCAATATAGAATGTAGAAAACCACGAAGTGGAATCTTTTGCAAATACATGGGCAGCCGTCATCTCATAATCCGGATAGGATTCATCCAGATCATACAGATCCCGCAATTCCTGCAGTTCCAGCATTTTATTCTGATAGTTTGTGATTTCCTGCTTACAGGATGCAAGCTCTGCTTGCAGAGCTTCGTTTTCGTCGGTCAGTGTTTTGATTTCGTTCAGATTCTTCATTTTTGAATCCGTCCACAGACCGATCTCGTTGATCCCTTTCTGAATTGGCGTGATCAGCTTGCTTGTAAAGCGCCTGATTCCTGCGACCTTTGGTGCAGCTGCATATGACAATACGATCAGCACGATGCCGATAATCGTAAATGTAAGTAACAGATATTTTGGATGGATATCTTTTCTTCGATCAAATCTCATAAAATGCCTCTTTCCAGCATACTTAAATAATGATCTCCAGCGACGATGATATGGTCAGATACCTGAATCCCAAGCAGCTGCCCTGCATCGCGGATACGAAG
>UMFQ01004398.1_pt1 | contig 18153 bp, 9 predicted proteins | sample 1965061 | NCBI WGS metagenome assembly UMFQ01 (sample SAMEA4836051, study PRJEB28245) | human gut metagenome | biome: gut microbiome; material: fecal sample | place: Denmark | collected 2008
ACCATGGATGATTCTCAAGTAATGTTATAAATCTCTGTCCTACCATACCAGTACCACCAAGGATACCAACTCTTAACTTATCGCTCATTTTTAACTCCTTCAATATGTAAAATCTAAAAGACACTTCCCTCTGTTCTGTCTTTCTCTGACGGACATTTGTTTTTGTGTCTAAGAAAATATATCACAGCCTATGGCATAATGCAAGTGATTTTTAAGTTTTTTAGCATTTTTCTTTATATTTTTATTAAAATTAAAAGAAGCCTCCGGCATTATACCGAAAGCCTCTTTTAGAAATATTAGGAGAAGTAAATTCTTATAAGTATATTATTAATCGAATATTACTTTACTCTGCGTCTTTTTGATACAACTGCTGATCCTGCAAATACTGCTAATGCACTGATGAATATAATTACATACATCATCATATGGCTTGCATCACCTGTCTTTGTCTCATCTGCTGCAACTTCTGGTGTCTTAGCTGATGCTGCTGTATCTGAAGATACTGTCTCAACCTGTGAGTTAGTAATCTTTTCTTCATCTGCTCCTACTTCTGGCTTCTTAACATCTGCTGCAACTGTGCTGTCAGCCTGTGATGGCTTTACAGTTGGTGCCTGTGTAGGTGCTGTTGTGCTTCCATCAGTCTTTGTTGTCTCCTGCTCTGTTGCAGCCTGTGTTGGTGCTGCTGTTGGAGTCTGTGTTGGTTCTGTTGTTGGCGCAACTGTAGGTGCCTGTGTTGGCTTTGTTGTTGGTGCCTGTGTTGGCTCTGTTGTTGGTGCATCTGTAGGTGCCTGTGTTGGCTTTGTTGTTGGTGCCTGTGTTGGCTCTGTTGTTGGTGCCTCTGTAGAACCTGTTAATGCTATACCATTAGATACTTCAACATAATATACATTAATACCACCTGATGTACTAGCTATATAATACTCCCCTGCCTCTTTAATATTAAATGTTACTGTCACAAGACTTGTTCCACCAATTGTTGCTGATGTTGCTACTGTCTTACCATTTTTGTCAATAAGCTGTAATTTTCTTTCTTTATCTTTTGTTGAACTAATTGCATATACAGTAACTGTTGAAGCCCCTGCTGTCTTAAACTCAATAGATCTCTTTGCTGTTGTTCCTGCTCCGCCAAGTTTAATTCTCTGCTTAAAGCTCTTTCCATTATATGACTTAGTATTACCGTCTACAGTAACAGTTCCATCATCTAATGAAGCATTAATCTTGAATCCATCTGCGTAGATTGATGACTTAATTGTTTCAGCTTTCATATTGTTAGCATTAAGAATAAGCTTCTGTCCTGCAGCTTCTGTTGTTGCTTCTGTTGGAGCCTGTGTCTCCTTTGTTGTTGCTTCTGTTGCCTTTGTTGGAGCCTGTGTCTCCTTTGTTGTTGCTTCTGTTGCTTTTGTTGTTTCCTGTGAAGAAGATGTCTCATCTGTCTTTGTTTCATCTTCCTTTACATTAGTGTTTACTGAAACCTTTATGATCTGGTTAGCAGCACCAAAATGTGCTCCCATAGTTGCATATTCACCTATTGTCTCATAAAGTCCCTTAACATTAATAGTTCCATCTGCATTTCTTATCTGAGAATCAAGGCTCTTATTAGTATCAATAGTATTATTTGTACTTATAAACATACCTGATATACCAGATGGGTTACTTACAACATCACCCTTCTTGTCTCCATTTGCCATTACTGTTGGTATCATGCCTGATATTCTATAATACTTCTTAGAGTTAAAATAGATTGAATTTAACATCTTTCCAACAAACTTATCTGAGTCTGTATCGTCTACAGATACAAGTCCCATATACATTGAATCGCTTGATGATCTGTAGAAAGTGAAATTAGACTTCTTTGCATATTTACCATTAGCAACGCTTGTACAGTTCATTAAAGTTAATGCACTGCCGTTACCATTGTCTGTAAAACCACATGCACCATTATTTAATGCAATACAGTTTAATACAACATGAGGTGTTGGAACTTTTCCATTGCTTCCTCCAAGCTTGAATCCATTCATATCTCCGGCAGCCTCTCCAGAACCATCTGAAAGCTTTCCATTACCATATGCTATACAGTTTCTGATTGTAACTACTCCAATTGAACCTGTTGCTGGCTTAGCGTAAAGATCCCATCCATCATCTGAATTACAGTATGAGATACATCCATCAAATACATTGCCTTCACCACATGTAAGCTTAGCTGCGAATCCATCTGCATTTTCACCATTTCCACCCTCATCAACTGGGTCAACATTATTAAATGATGTACAGTTGATAATCAGGTTGTTGCTTGGCCATGTATCTTTAGTCGGCTGTGCATTTGCATCTTTTCTTGCAATCTGAAGACCTGTATCTCTGTTAGCCTCAAATACACATTTTTCAAAAATGTTATTGTTTCCAGAAAGAAGAACACCATTATCTCCTGCATGATAGAAGTTTATTCCTTCAAAATACCAGTAATCAGCATAATGAATAAGTCCTCTGTTAAATGAAGCTAACTTCTGTGATGAGAAATCAAACTTAACACTCTTGCCGTATTCTGCCTTAAGAATGATATAGTTATCTGCTACTCCATTATTAGTGATGTATAATGCAGGAGCGCCTGTCTTTCCCTTGTCATCCTTTGCCATCAGGCTTTCGATTGAATCAAACTTATATGTTCCTTCTTTAATAATGATTACATCTCCTGCCTTTGCATTATCTATTGCGGCACGGATTTCCTCTGAAGTTGAAACATATTTAGCATTCTTAAATTCAGAATCTTTCTTTGTGCTTATATCTGTATATGCACCTGAATATGAAAGACTCTTCGAATCATATTTGCCTGCCTCTGAAGGAACTGAAGGTGTCTCTGTTTCCTTTGTTGTAGCTTCTGTTGCTTTTGTTGTAGCTTCTGTAGCCTTTGTTGTTGCCTCAGTCGCTTTTGTTGTTGCTTCAGTTGCCTTTGTTGCCGGCTCTGTTGCCTTTGTTGAAGATTCTGTTGCAGCCTGTCCTTTTTCAGTTACAACTACCATATAAATGTAATTTTCATTCTTGTTCTGCTTAATTACATATGTTCCTGCTTTGCCTAATTCAACTGTTCTATACTCAACAGATGTTCCAATTTCTTTAAATGATACATCATCATTTACTTTTACTGAAGAACCCGACTTCTTAGCTGAAACTAATATAGATAATGTTGCATTATCTGTAGTTGTTTTAAATGTAATTGAACCTTTTGAATCAAGCTTTACAGCCTTACTATATGTTTTTCCATTATATGTTGCTTCACTATCCTTTAATGAACCACCAATTGTGAAATAAGAATCATTTGTTTTTTTATCAGCAATATATGTATGAGTTGCAGCTGTTGTATCCTTAGTTGTTTCCTCAGCCTTTGTTGTCTCATTATTCTTTGTTGTTGCTTCTGTTTCCTTTGTTGTAGCCTCTGTTGCCTTTGTCTCAGCTTCTGAAGCCTTTGTTGAAGATTCGCCTTCACCAGTAGTGTTATTCTTACCTACTGAACCACCGATTAACTTAATCTGGCTCTCATAATTCTGAAGTGCTTTCTTAAGTTCTGCATTAACTGCATATGAAGCATCATCAACATCATTATTGAATGTCCATTTGAAATCTCCACCATTCATTCTTCCTGCATTTGCTGTTACAATAGCAGGAACATCTTCTGCCTTGTCAGCCTTGTAAGAATACATAATATCTGATGTGTCAAAGTTGTTATATGTGTTGCTTCCTGTATAAGACTTAACATCTGAACCAATCTTTTCATCTGCTGATGAAACTACTACAGCATCAAAATCCTGAGTAGATGTTGTTCCATTAAGATTATAAGCTGTCTCAACTCCCTTAAGAGTATATGTTGATGAACCATAAGGAATGAAAGTATATGAACCTGTCAAAATATTTCCAAATGCCTTGATTGTTCCACCTGCTTCCTTAGAGAATGTAGCCTTGTTAGCAACATCTCTGTCTGTTCCACCTGCAAATACATCTGAGCCCTGCATTGATGTAAGCATTGGATATGGGCAATTTCTAAAGTAGTTGTTCTCAACAAATACTGATGAACCAAGTGTTGAGCCTGCACCATACTTTGCATTTCCATCGTAGTAGTTGTTATAAACATGTGCTGAATAATATCTTACTCGAGGATGTCTGCTGTCTGAATGATCATACCAGTTATGATGGTATGTAATGTAAAGTCCTTCTGTAGTTCCTTCTGAAAGTCCAAGTAAGTTACATTTTCCGTTATCCCAGAAATGGTTATATGAGAATGTAACATATGTAGATTTCTTGCAGTCAAGTGCTCCATCACCTTTAGACTGATCTGCATCACCACCTGCATTACCATAGAACATATCACAGTTGTGAACCCAGATATGGTCGTTGCCCTGCTGAAGACCAACATCATCACCCTCATCAGAATCACAAAGTATATAACCGATATTTCTTACTTCTGCATTAGAAACATTCTTAAGTCTTAATCCCCATCCTAATGCCACAGCATCTTCTCCGATACCTTCAACTGTAACACCAGTTGATAATCTCTTGCTGTCGCTGCTTCCTGTAATTACAATATCGCCCTTGCAATCCTTGTCACTGTTAATCTGTCCTAAATTAGAAACTGTTCCAACAATTCTTATATCAAGAGGTCTCTTATCGTAACCCTTCTTATATAAAGATAAGATTTCAACAATACCTGTTCCCAATGTTGTTGCGCCATTTTTAGAAGTAACAACATCAAGTGTCATTGTATCCTTAGTCTCTTCTGTTAAATAAAGAACTATTGCATTGTCCTTTAATGTACCATCTTCATTGTATGCACCTGATGATGTTCCATTAACCCAGCCAAAACCAGTTCTGTCATAATTAACAACTGCAACCTTATCAGTTGTTACCGAAGTCTTGTCTGATGCATCATCATTAGCAACTGATACAGTAAATGTATACTCGCCTGCTGCCAAACCTACTGCATCTGCTCTCCAGTGACCATCCTTATACTCTCTTATAAGCTGATCATCAAGCTTTGTTGTCTTTCCGTTACCAGTTACTGTAACTTCGAATTTTGCAGCATTCTTAACTGTTGTCCACTCGACATATGCTGCTTCGCTTTTTCCTGAAACTTCCGTAATTTCAAGAGTTCCTAACTTCTCAGCCTTAACTGTAAGTAAAGAAGTTGGAATAATGATACTTACTGTCATAACTAATGCAAGTATCCATGCCCATTTTCTGCGGGCTGCTTTGCCTATTATAGCCTTCATAGTTCTCCTCCCAATGCATCTTTTTGTGCATATTTGTTATAATGCACAAGCACTATGGCGCTATCTTAGCAACTTTTTACAAATAAAGATATAGTACCGCTATAGGCTTTTAGTACTAATTAAAGCTAAACAGTACCATGTTGCAATAAATACCTACTTTCAGGGGGATTTTTCGTTATTTTGTATAGATATTTACAGTCACCCCTCAATATATTGTATATATTTCACATGATCAATTGTAACTGCACATACATTCCACTTTTTCAAATGATGCAATCTCTTACAAAAAAATCATACAAAAAGGACTGTCACAATGGTTTAGTCCACTGTGGCAGCCCTGCTGTCATACTATATTTAATTAGTAAGCAATACCATTAGATACTTCTACATAATAAATATTAATTCCGCCATCTTCTGACACAATATAATACTCACCTGCTTCATCCAGTCTGAATGATACTGATTTAAGTGATGAACCAGGAATCTTTGATGTACTTGTTACATCATTGCCATCCTTATCAATAATCTTAATAAGTCTGCTTGTATCTGTATCTGAACTTGTTGCATATATCTTTACTTTAGATTCACCTGCTGTCTTAAATGCAATAGCTCTTGCAGATTCGCTTCCTGCTCCACCGAGCTTGATTCTCTTGGTAAAGCTGATATTCTTGTAATCCTTTGCACTCTTATCAACTGTTACTGTCTTCTTGCTTGTTGCAACAATCTTAAATCCATCAACTACAGTTGACTTCTTAATCTTTCCTGTTGCTGCATCATTAGCATTAAGAATTAACTTCTCACCCTTTGTTGATACTGAAGTATCTTCCTGCGTTGCCTTTGTAGCTTCAGTTGTTGTCTGTGTTTCCTTTGTTGTCGCCTCTGTAGCCTTTGTTGGAGCCTGTGTCTCCTTTGTTGTTGCCTCTGTTGCCTTTGTCGGAGCCTGTGTCTCCTTTGTTGTTGCCTCTGTTGCCTTTGTTGGAGCCTGTGTCTCCTTTGTTGTGCTTTCTGTTGCTTTAGTTGTTTCCTGAGCCTTTGTTGTCTCTTCTGGCTTAGTTACTTCAGATGATGAATTCTTTGAAGATACACTAATCATCTGATTAGCAACATTGAATCTTGCTCCCATTGAAGCATAGCTTCCTATTGTCTCATAGAGACCGTTCATATTAACAGTTCCATCAGAATTTCTAAGCTGTTTATCTATATTTTTGCTCATATCAATTGCATTAACAGTGTTCTTAAACATTCCGGCTGTCTTAGCAGGGTCAGTTACAACAGTTCCCTTCTTATCACCACTCACTAAAGATGTAAGAACAGAACCTGTAAGACTGAAATACTTTCCAGAGTTGTAATAGATTGAGTTAGCCATCTTGCCTGTGAACTTATCTGAATCTATTGCACCTGCTGAAACAAGTCCCATGAATATTGCATCACTTGATGTTCTGTAACATAAGAAGTTACCCTTCTTAGCATACTTTCCATTGCCCCATGCTGTGACATTCATAATTGTAAGGCCTGTTGGGTTATTATTATCTGTAAATCCTGTTGCACCATTATCAAATGATAAGCAGTTCATTACCTTATGTGGTGTTCCAACACCGGAACCGCCAAGCTTGAAGCCATTCATATCTCCATTAGCATAATGAACACCATTAGATAATGTTCCATTATTAAATGCCACACAGTTTCTAATTGTAATTACACCTATAGGACCTGTTGCACTCTTTGCAAATAAATCCCATCCATCATCTGAGTTGCTGTATGATATACATCCATCAAACACATTGCCTTCACCACATGTAAGCTTTGCAGCAAAACCATCTGCATTCTCACCTGTACCGCCCTGGTCAGGGAAATCACAGTTATCATGTGATGTACAGTTGATAATCAGGTTATTTGATGGCCATAAATCCTTAGTAGCAGCTGTTGTGTCATATCTTGAAATCTGAAGTCCTGAATCTCTGTTTGCCTCAAATACACATTTTTCAAAAATGTTGTTATTACCAGCAAGTAATACTCCGTTATCACCTGCGCCATAGAAGTTAATTCCCTGGAAATACCAGTAATCTCCATCTACAACTACACCTCTGTTAGCTCCGTCAAGCTTCTGTGCTGAGAAATCAAACTTAGCTTCCTTGCCACTTTCAGCCTTTACAATAATATAAGAGCCTGATTTTCCATTCATGGCATTATTAATTACAATTGTATCAGAGAACTTATATGTTCCCTCTTTTACAATAATTACATCACCAGCCTTAGCTGAACTGATTGCATTAAGAATTTCATTTGAAGATGATACATACTTTGCATTCTTGAAATCTGCATCTTTCTTCTTGCTGATATCTGTATACGCACCTGAATAAGAAAGGCTTGTCTTATCATATGATGTTGTTGCATCTGAACCCGTTGTTTCCTTTTCAGTTGCCTTTGTTGCGCTTTCTGTTGATTTAGTTGTTGCCTGTGTTGCTTTTGTTGTTGTCTGTGTTTCCTTTGTTGTTGCCTGTGTTGCTTTTGTTGTACTCTCTGTTGCCTTAGTTTCTTCTGTTGTTGGATCTGGTGATACAATCTTCGCATTAGTACCACCTACAGAAACAAGGTCTGTATTCTTGTAATTAGTAACTGTTGCCTTTAATTCCTTATCTATGGCATATACAGAATCATCTTTATCAGAGAATGTCCATGAAATCACTCCACCACCAAGGCTTCCTGCTCCCTTTGCAGATGTTACTACTGAAGGTACATCTTCTGCATTATTAAGACTTCCTGATTTAACTCCGAGATCCTTAGTTGTATCAAAGTTATCATAAGATGTTCCACCTGCTACGGTCTTATATGAAGATGGAACTTTCTCATCTGCTGACTTTGCAAGGTATGCATCAAATGATGCCGCATTTGCAGAATCACCAGTTTCTGAAACAGCATTTGCATAGATAATCTTCTGTGCACCTACGATAACATTTCCATATGCTTTAATGATACCACCGTTCTCACCTGAGAATGTACCCTCACCAAGTGCATCTGTTCCCTGATTAGATGAAAGCATTGGATTCTTACAGTTTCTAAAATAGTTATTCTGTATGAATAATGAAGAACCCATTGTTGAACCAGCACCATACTTTGCATTGCCATCATAGTAGTTGTTATACATATGCACTGACATTGTTCTTACTCTTGCATGTCTTGAATCAGAATGATCAAACCAGTTATGATGATATGTAATATAGTTAGGACCAGACTCGCTCTTCATTCCACATAACGAGCACTTACCTGAATCATAAAAATGTACATACGAAACTGTTATATACTGTGAATTACCTTTAATGTCAATTGAACCATCACCCTTTGCCTGGTCAGCATCCCCACCTGCTTTACCATAGTACAGATCAACATTGTGAATCCATACATTGCAGTTTGCTGTATCGAGAGAAATACCATCATCCATGAAATTAATAATTGAAAAATTTCTCATCTCAACATTTCCTGCATTTCTTAAGAGGAAACCGAATCCATTGATTGTTGCATCATTTCCGATACCCTCTATTGTCATATTAAGATTTGAATAAGCACTAGCTCCTTTAATCTGTACTCCCTCAGATGAACTTGAAAACTTATCCATTGCAGTATCTGTAACACATCCGATTACACGAACATCAAGTGCTCTTGTTTCTATCCCCTTGCTAGCACTCTTTGTATATGCATCAATTATTGTCTGAAGACCTGTATATTCCTTCTCTCCCTTTGCCTCTTTTACTGATGCCTTAATTGTCTTTGCATTATCGTTAGTAACATAAAGAACAATTGCATCTTTCTTAAGTGTTCCATTCTCATTGTAAGCACCTGAACCTGTCTTATATTTTGATTCAGATGAAAATGCAAATCCGGATCTGTCATAAGGACTTACATTGAGTGTCTTAGTAACCTGTGCTTTGTCAGTAACTTCCTTTCCGTTCTTTACAGGAACTACCTTAATAACATAGTCACCTGCCGCAAGTCCTACTGCATCAACCCTGTAGTAGTTCTTATACTTTCTGATAAGTTCATTGTCGATTCTTGCATAGGCAGAATCTGACTGACTGGCTTTCTTGATATATGCTGTATATCCTTCTGCCTGATTATCAATGGTCCACTGTGCATATGCTGACTCTAACCATCCTGCCGCACCATCAATAAATTTAACTGTTCCAACATCCGCCTTTGCTGTAAGAAGTGATGTAGGAATCACGATACTCACAATCATAACCAATGCAAGTACCCATGCCCATTTTCTACGAGCTGCTTTGCTAATAATAGCTTTCATGTTTTGCTTTTCCTCCTCAATACATTTTTTTGTGCATTTTGCTTTAACCAGCAAGGGTTTATGTCGTTATATTAGCAACTTTTACTCAAAAAGTACATGTATGTTAAGTAGGAAATAGGTACCATTTTCATAACTTTTAAGTACTTCATATTAAAATATGACAAAAATATGTAAAACACCGTGGCACATTTGCTATTAAGCTAATATGCCACGGTGCAGATTAAGCATCCGGATATTCCAATATATATCTCTCATAACCATTAATTATCTTAGTATTCTCATTATATTCATATTCCTGCTTAAACTTCATCTGGTAGGTCTTGTGGATATGACCATGGATGAAATACTTAGGCTTATATTTTTCCAACAGATAATTAAAGCCCTCAAAACCCTTATGCGGTTCGTCAGGTCCGTCACCTATTCCCGCTGCCGGTGAATGTGTAAGCAGTATATCAAAGCCCCTGTTCTTCTTTATTGAAAGCCACATTTTATTAATTCTGTGGTTCATCTCTTTCTGTGTATACTGGTTCTTTCCCTTCTTATAGCGTATAGAACCACCAAGTCCCATAATACGGACACCTTTATACACATATATCTTATTCTCTATATCAATGCATCCATCTGGTGGCTGTATATCATAACAGTCATCATGATTGCCATGCACATAAAGAATAGGTACTTTTGAAAATGATGCAAGAAACGACAGATACTGTGGCTTTAAATCCCCTGCTGAAAGTATAAGATCTATACCTTCCAATTTTTCCTTTTCGAAATAATCCCATAAGTACTTTGATTCAACATCCGCTAACACAAGTATTTTCATTAATAATTCCCCAGCCACCACTGCAGGCAGCATGCTTTCTATTCTTCTTCTTTGACAACACCCTGAAGTGCCATTTTTAATTTAGCATTATCTGTAAGTTCATCATACCGAGGCAGTCTGCCAACCACATTATCAAGCAGCCAGTCCATAGTAATTATATGTTCCGGATCAATAAGCTTCCCTTCTTCAACCCTTATATTACCCTGCTGATCTTTTAATTCACCCTCAAACACTCTGAACCTTGCTTCCTTAAGTTCTTTCTCAAAGAGCTTTACAAGTCTCTTAGTTGCTGATGGCAGACTCTCTGAATATATAAGATCAACAACTCCTGCCGACATTCCCCACCAGTAATTAAGTGCTTTTACATTATCGCCGTCCTCATCCTTACTCCATGAACCACTCATAATGCTCTGTATAAGCTTTTCATAAAAAACTCCCCAGTGCCATACAGGCATAGCCAGGTGCTTATCCGAATCACTCGCTTTATACAACCCGAACTTTCTCTTACTCTTGCCCGGAGTAATCATATCCTGATTAGAAATAATGCTTATATTCTTCTTAGCAAGATTTTCCTCTGAATCATTATCCTTAATACTGTTCCATTCAAGGTAAACCTTGGCTCTTGGATTAACAAACTTTACTCCCAATGCAAATGCATTAATATTCGCACATGCCCCATAAACCGGATTATCAGCTATATAACCAACATTATCGTCATCAGCCAGTGAACCTGCAATAATCCCTGTTATAAATTTTGCTTCAAACATTCTTGCATAATATGACCTGATATATTTATGTGAAATGTTAAGAGAACAATCAAGAATCTTTACTGACGGATGTGCTATTGCAGCTTTAAGTCCAGCCATATTCATCGCCGAAGATGTCACGAATATAAGATCACAGCCTTTCTCTATAAGTCTGTTGATTGCCGCCTCATCATTCTGCTCCGGTATCACATTCTCCTCAACGTATGTCTCTATCTGGTCACCAAATGTATCATCAATATACTGTCTTCCAAGCTCATGTGCATAACACCACTCTGAATCCTGCGGTGTTTTTTCATACACAAATCCGACCTTAAGTTTCTTAACTCCTCCACCCATTGGAAGCAGATAGCTTAATATATTCTTCTTAGGTGCTGCTGCCGGTGTCATCTTAAGTTCCACTTCGCTGTTGTCATCAAGAAGCTCGAATTCAGCCCATGTCTTGGCAACATTCTTTGCCATCTCAGACTTAGTCATCTTCTTAACAGCATCATATCCGTGAATATGAATGAAGCGTAAAAATGAATCTCCTGTTGGGAAATCAAACTTATCCCCTCCTCTTGATTCATAAGCAAGCCTGAAATTAAGATAGCACGAAACAAGGTCTTTCTTATCATCCTCATCCATTGGTTCTCCTGGTGTAATTCCAACCAGCTCCATAAGAGTTGTAAAACTGCCCTCTTTACTGAAATATATATCGTTTAACTTGGTAGATTTATAAAAATCCATGAATTCATAATATATCTTAACATCAGGATCATCACTGTATTTAGGTATCTTTCTTATAACCTGTGCACTTACTGTCACTGCCTTAAAATATTTAAGTACACTGACTCTTTTATTACCTTCAAGCACATAGAACTTATTCATGTACTCATATACTTTAATATCGTCTCTTATTCCTTCATTCACCTGACTGTCGCTAAGCGAAGCCCACTTTGCTGAAAATTCTGTTCCCCAGTCAAGTATAGGCATGAAGTTGTCTGCAAATGCAGTAGTTCTACCTGCTGTACATGTTCCAACCACAAGTCTTAACGGAATCTGGTCACTTCCAAGACTAACTTCTCTGTCAATACTGTTTTCATCAATAATATCCTCCAAAACCGGAAGATATGGGTACGTACCCTTATTTACACACGCATGATATTCTTTTTTACCAATCTTTACTGCACTAAGATAATCCTGTACTGACATATCTTCTACCTTTCCTTTCTGTCTGCATTCTACCGTTTAATGTTCCTGTATGTAACATTTGCAGACCGCCATATCTTATTTATTTCTACTTACATATATAAAACTATCACATTTTCACCAAAAAATACACCTTAAAATTGACTTTTGTTAATTATGCTAGTATCTTATTCGATAGGCTTGAAATTTTTCTATATTTCGGGTCTGAATAAAATGCATGCAGATACGCATTTAAAGAAATGGAGTATACATATGAATATTGAATTTTCTAAGAGAGCTGACCGCTTTGGCAGCAACATTTTTAATATACTTAATCAGAAAAAGAATGACAGACTTGCACAGGGAAAGCCGGTATATAACTTTACTGTAGGAACTCCTGATTTCAAGCCTGATGAATCTGTTATGAAGGTTGTTTCAGAGGCAGCACTTGACCCTGAGAATTACAAGTACTCACTTGGTGATACTGATGAATTGCTTGACGCTGTATGCAAATGGTACAAACGCCGTTACAACACCGTTATCACACCTGATGAAGTCGCCTCTGTATTCGGAACCCAGGAAGGCATGGCTCATATTGCCCTTGCTTTGTGCAACCCTGGTGATTTATGCTTAGTTCCTAATCCAGGATATCCTATATTCGAGATTGGACCATTCCTGTGTGACGCACAGATTGCTTATTACAATCTTCTCCCAGAGAATGATTATCTTATAGATTTTGATTCTATCGATGAAGATACTGCAAAAAAAGCCAAAATGATGGTTGTATCTTATCCACTGAATCCTGTATGTGCTACTGCACCTGATGAATTCTACGATAAACTCATCGCATTTGCCAAGAAATATAACATCATTATTATTCACGACAACGCATATTCTGAGATTATATATGACGGACAGATTGGTGGCTCTTTCTTAAGCCACGAAGGTGCTATGGAAGTCGGAGTTGAATTCAACTCTCTTTCTAAGACTTATAATCTTACTGGTCTGCGCCTTTCATTTCTTATCGGAAACCGTGAAATCGTAAGCAAATTCAAAACTGTCCGCTCACAATTTGACTATGGAACAAGTTTTATATATCAGAAAGCTGCTGTTGCTGCACTTAACGGTCCGCAAGGATATGTCGCTGACAACCGTGCTGAATATGAGTTAAGAAGAAATGCTCTCGTTGCCGGAATTAAGAAGCTTGGACTTAAACCTGCTGATGTTAAAGGCACAATGTTTGTATGGGCTGCCATTCCTGACGGCTATACCAGTTCAGCTGATTATGTTATGGAACTTCTTAATAAGACTGGCGTTTTATGTACACCTGGAAGCAGCTTCGGAAGCCTTGGAGAAGGTCATGTAAGATTTGCCCTTGTACTTCCCCATGAAGAAATTGAGAATATTTTTTCTAATCTGTAATTCACTAAAAAACATAATATACGTACAAAACCCCGTATCCTGCAAAACAGAATACGGGGTTTATATGTATCTTTGCTATTAACAATCACTGGTGATTAGCCACGGATCTTCTTAACAAGAGCAACAGCCTCTGCTGTCATATCCTTAATCTTGTCAAATTCTCCTGCCTTAATCATATCACCCTTAACCATCCATGAACCACCACAGCAGAAGATCTTATCGCATGATAAGAATTCCTCAAGGTTAGCTGTGTTGATACCACCTGTAGGCATGATTCTTACATTAGTGTAAGCTGCGCACATAGCCTTGATCATCTTAATTCCACCTGCAGCTGTAGCTGGGAAGAATTTAACTCTTGTAAGGCCTCTCTTAACAGCCTGTGCAAGCTCTGAAGGTGTAACGATACCTGGCATAACAGGAATGTTCTTAGAAATACAGTAATCAACGATTTCTGGATCAAATCCTGGGCTTACGATAACTGAAGCACCAGCTGCTACAGCTCTGTCAACCTGCTCTGTTGTAAGTACTGTACCTGCTGCAAGTACCATATCTGGATATGCTTCATGCATAAGACGGATAGATTCCTCAGCTGCTGCTGTACGGAATGTAACCTCTGCACAAGGAAGACCACCATCAACTAAAGCCTTAGCTAATGGAAGTGCATCTTTAGCATCATTCAATACTACTACTGGAATTACTCCAAGTTCTTCAAATTTGTCTGCAATATTGCTCATAATTATATAGACTCCTTTCATATTTCCCCAATCTCTGGGATAATTTTGTCCGCAAATATTCTATCACACTCTCATCGCCATTACAAGCATTATAAATGTTGTTATTCCCTCAGCAACAGCATACGCAAGCCATACTCCTGTCATTCCAAAAAATGCCGACATTACAAAAACTGCACCTAAAATCAGCACAAATCCTCTTGCCACAGAAACAACTGCCGCTTTAAACGCATCCTCTGTTGCACTGAATGCACCGCCACCTACAATGTTAATTCCCGCAAAGAATATTCCAATAAAATATAACTTAACACCTTCTGTTGCGTAAAGCCTTAACATTTCTGAACCTTCACTGTTAAACACTGCGACAAACTGTCCTGCAAATATAAACAATATACTATACATAACCGCTGCAAGTACAAATGCTGTTGTATATCCCATTCGTTTTAACTGTGTACATCCATCCTTGTCTCCCCTGCCGAAACAACTGCTTATAAGTGGCTGACTTCCCTGTGCAACACCATTAAATACCGCAGTTGTGACAATTGCAATATTAGCCACAACTCCGTATGCAGCTACTCCGACATTACCAGCCAGCTTAAGTATTACGAAATTAAAAGCAAGTGTAATGACCGCTGACGACATCTCTCCTACAAATGCCGATACACCAAGCTGGCACCCTGCCACAAGTTTTCTGACTGAAGGCTTACACACAACAAGCCTGACACTGCTTTTCTTAGAGAAGAAATGTATGCTGCATATTCCCATACCTATAATCGGCGACAAAGCTGTTGCCAGTGCTGCACCTTCCATTCCCAGATTCATCGGGAACATGAGAATATAGTCAAACACTATATTAAACAGACTGCTAAAAAGTGTTGCACTCATAGCAATCCCCGGGGCTCCGTCATTTCTTACAAATGCATTAGTCACATAGTTGCACATAAACATAGGTGCAAAACACATGAATATCTTAGTGTAATTATTCCCAACTGCTACAATATGTTCATCAGCTCCTAGAACACGCATGATATCTGCCGAAAAGAATATTCCGGCAAAAACGAATAGCATGCTTGACAATATACACCATATTAATGCATTCCAGAAATAATCATCTGCATCTGCATCTTTTTTAATCTTACTAATTGCATACCTTATAGCTGAACCAACACCAATCATCTCACCAATTGAGAATATTATACTATATAATGGCATAACAAGATTTAATGCTGTAAGTCCGTCTGCTCCCTTTGCTATAGATATAAAATACGAGTCAGCAAGAACGTAGCATGAAAACCCTATCATTCCGAGAATATTCTGCGATACATATTTAGAAAAATTCTTTCTGTTTTCCTCCTTGCTCATCGAAATCTCCTTAATTAAATAATATAAGTTACAAAAACGGCTCCCGTTGGGAGCCGCATTTTACACACTATCATCTCTCTTAACACAAAGCAATTACATGCCCATAATTATTTACTTAGTTCCGAAGATTCGGTCTCCGGCATCCCCAAGTCCTGGGCAAATATAAGCATCTGCGTTAAGTTCTCTGTCAAGATGTCCAATGTATATCTGAACATCTGGATGCGCCTTATGAAGCTTTTCAACTCCCTCTGGGGCAGCTATGATACACATGAACTTAATCTGCTTTCCGCCAACCTTCTTTATCTGATCAATTGCATCAACTGCCGAACCACCTGTTGCAAGCATCGGATCTGTTACAACAATAGTTCTTTTCTCAATTGGATGTGGAAGCTTGCAGTAATATGGTACCGGCTCATGTGTCTCTTCATTACGATACATTCCAATATGTCCAACCTTAGCAGTTGGTACAAGTGAAAGTACACCAGGAACCATGCCAAGGCCTGCCCTTAAGATAGGAACAATTGCAAGCTTACGTCCTGAAATCATAGGTGTCATACAGGTTTCAATAGGTGTCTCAATCTCAACATCTTCTGTTGGAAGATCTGATAATGCCTCAAAACCTTCAAGCATAGCTATTTCTTCAACGAGCTTTCTAAATTCATTAGTTCCTGTTTTCTTATCTCTAAGAATTGAAATCTTATGCTGGATAAGTGGATGTGTAAATATAGTTATATTCTTCTCATTCTCAAAATCCATCATTATTAAGTACCTCCAAATTTTATTGTTATTTACTTATTATCTTCTGATTCTTCTTTTTCAGAGTCTGTGTTCATAACATAAACTCCACGGCTGCTGTCACCTGCTGGATTCTTACCGAATTCATAATCATTACCAGGTAATATAGCATTAAGAAGAATACCTGCTATAGCAGCGATTGCAAGTGCTGTAAGTGTTATAGATGTTCCACCGATTGTAAATGTAAGTCCACCACCGAAGCCTAAACCACATACAAATATAACACCTGCAATAATAAGGTTTCTTGACTTAGTAAGGTCAACCTTGTTCTCAACAACATTTCTTACACCGATAGCTGAAATCATACCATAAAGCATGAATGATATACCACCGATAATTGCTGTTGGCATAGTTGATATAACTGATGAAAACTTAGGTATGAATGAAAGTATAATTGCAAATACTGCTGCGATTCTGATTACTCTTGGGTCATATACCTTAGAAAGTTCAAGAACTCCTGTGTTCTCACCATATGTAGTATTAGCCGGACCTCCAATTGCACCTGCAAATGCTGTTGCAACACCATCACCAATAAGTGTTCTGTGAAGACCTGGATCTGCTAAATAGTTTTCTTCAACTGTAGCCGAAATAGCTGACATATCTCCGATATGTTCCATCATTGTTGCAATAGCAATAGGTGCCATTACAAGGATTGCTGTTACATCAAATTTCATAAACTGGAACTTTGGAATTCCAACCCATGAAGCAGATGCAATTGATGAGAAATTAAGTATTGCTGAACCATCAGGATTATGTACGCCGCATGCATTAAGAATAAGTGCAAATACATATGAAATTACTACGCCCATAAGAATAGGGATAATCTTGAAAAGCCCCTTGCCCCATATATTGAATATAATAATTACAGCAAGTGCAACAAATGCAAGTAACCAGTTAGTTGAAGCATTTGTAATAGCTGAACCTGCAAGTGAAAGACCGATACATATAATGATAGGTCCTGTAACTACAGGTGGAAGGAATTTCATAACTCTGTTAACTCCAACAAGCTTAATTATAAGTGCAAGTACAAAGTAAAGCATTCCGGCAACAAATATACCACCACATGCATAAGCAGCCTTATCATTAGCTGACATTCCAGCATACATACCGCTGTCAAGATTAGCTACTGTGTAGAATCCACCAAGAAATGCAAAGGAAGATCCTAAGAATGCAGGTACTTTGAATTTAGTACACAGGTGGAATATCAATGTACCAAAACCTGCACAGAAAAGTGTTACTGATACAGACAGACCTCTGGTAAGTTCCTCACCACAGGCAGCCTGAAAATATCCTGATACCAGAATAGGTACAAGAATAGTTGCGCCAAACATGGCAAACATATGCTGAATACCAAGAATCAGCATCTTCGCTTTACCAAGCTTTCTGGCATCACGAATAGGTTCGATTTTCTTTTGTTCCATAATACGCTCCAATCAATATATATTTTCATATTATTATAAAACATATAATGATTTAGGGCAATGAAAAAATATTCCATTTTAAACATTTCGGGGCATGAAAAGCTTTCGCCTTCCAT
>UMFQ01012877.1_pt1 | contig 17757 bp, 31 predicted proteins | sample 1965061 | NCBI WGS metagenome assembly UMFQ01 (sample SAMEA4836051, study PRJEB28245) | human gut metagenome | biome: gut microbiome; material: fecal sample | place: Denmark | collected 2008
CGTCTCCCTCGTCTGTAAAAATCTCAATTAACTTTTTAAGGACTGCTACAGGCTTTTGTGCGGGGTGTATCTTGGGTACATCTTTTCCGTCTTTCTCCCAGTTGAACCAATTAAACACCATATGTCCTGTACCTCTGATATTCTTTCCGTTTTCATCAATCTGCAAGCCGTTTCTGAACTTTGGCAACTTATTTCGGTACAGTACAAGTGCATATTCCGTAGCACCTACGATACGCATATTCGCTTTAAGTACCTGTGGACTGTAATTTTTACAGAATACAAGCGGTATGTAATTAACGAATCCGTGTTTCTTTGCGGCGGCAATCAATGTTGACAACTGTTCAAATGAACAAAATACAATCATACAAGGACTATTACTGCTTCTACCCCTTGCGATAGGCTTTGTGTCCTCTTTTTTCAACATCTTTGAACAAAAATGGAAGTATTCGTACAGATTAAAGTTAAAATCTGAATTGAAAGCCGCCTTTTTCGCAAGTTTGCTCTCTCCATTTTTGTTATCGCCGCCGTTGTACCACATAGGGTTACTTCCATAAAAGTTAGTTCCTACATTGTAAGGAACATCAGCTATAATCAACTGTGCTGGCGGTATTGCATATTTCTTGTAATTCTGCATTGAATCACGATAAATCTCACATTTAATCTTCTTTTTATACATTCTAAATCTACCAAAAGGAAACCTCGGTTTTATGTGCGCACAACCTATTCCTTTCTTTGATTTTCAGTTACTTTCTTCCTACAATGTGTTGCTCCAAACTTAGACTTGCCGACATATTCGTAACAATCAACACATTTCCATTTACCGCTCTTTTTCGGCGTATCTGAACATCCATAGTATTTATGATTCTCGTTCGGATAATCGTTCCAACAATGGCAATCACAGTCTTTATTGATTATCTTCACCCACTTTCAATAAATCCATAAACTTCTCATACTGTTTCTGTGATACCTTGTTATGCTCTTTTTCTGGCTTTAAGCGGATTATAAGGTGCTTTTCTGCGATAGAGGATAATTTCCTTGCCAAGTTCTTTTCACCTTGTTTTAGACCGTCTCTGTAGCCTTTAGATGGCTTAAACTCATTTATCTTTTCTTTACCCTCTCCTTGACCGCCAGCTGTCTTATTATAGCGACACTGATAACCTTTCTTGGTGTACTCCAAAATCCAGTACTGCTCCCATTTATCAAGTTCGTTTTCTGGGTAATGAATAAAGTTTAGTTTCCAACCATAAGGATTATCTTTGCTATAAAATCCTCTTTTCTTGATTGATAAATCTATGTGCTGATACCCTACAAGGTGACCACACATCCTCTGCGATAGGTGTAGTGCTTGCCCGATGTAAAAATAAGGAATATTGTTCTCGTCAACTCTGGTCAAAAAATAAATACCACTCTTATCATCAAGTTTTGGATTTATCTTTAGTAGCCTTTGCTTATTACTTTTCTCTATTGCCTTGGCTCTTGCTATGTTTTGATAACTCAAGAATTGTCTCCTGCCTTTACTATCTCTATTGCCCTTTCAAGAGGAATAAGATAATTATTGCTATTACCACTTCCATACAATCTTACAGAAGAGTCTGTTTTCAACTGTTCCACAACTTTATCTATATCATAGGCAGTTGGAGTTTGTGTTTCATCATTGATAATACTCTTTACGATATTCAGACCAGCATTTATGCCTTTTGCGTACGCTCCTATCTCTCGTTCTTTCTGTTCTTTTATCAGCTCTAATAATTTATCTGCGTCAATCAATCTCATTCTTCATCACTCCAATCTAATTTTTGACCGCAATATTCACAATATTTAATGTCGGTATCTTTATAGCCATCATCACACAATAGTTCTCCGCAAGTAGGACAATACCATTCAAACGGGATTTCTTCTCCGCTATTTTTCACTTTCCTTGGAACTTGTTTTTCTAGTGCTTGTATTGCCACATCTAAAGCCTCGGCTCTTTTTTGCGGAATAATACCGCCTCTCGGTCTTATTTCATGTAGTTCCTTAATTGCTTCGCTCTCTTCCATATTATTCCTCACTTTCTTCTGACCAATCTATTTTCTGACCACAATTATCACAATATTTCTGCTTATCAAATAAACCTTTCCCATTGCAACAAGGACATAAAGCAAATTCTTTATCTTCTGTAAAATCTGGTTTCTTCGGTATTTGCTTTTCTATCGCCGTCCGGCATTCTTCCAAAGTTCCAATCTTATGATATTGACGCCAATCACTTAATGCTTCAAAATAATTGTTTTTCATATCCTGCAATTCTTCCGGTGTGCCAATTTTCTGGTACTGTTGTACTTCTTCAAGTGCCTGTATTGCAAGTTCAGACGCTTCTCTTGATATGTTACTTCCAAATGGCATATCAATATTCTGTTGAAACTCTTTAATTGCTTCATTCTCTGTCATGCTCACACCTCTTTAATTAAATGGTAATCCCTCGTCTGCTACATCATCTGGAATTGACATAAAGCTGTCTGAACTAGCATTACCGCCCATAATTCCATTGTTACTGTTGTTCTGCTGATTAGCACGGCTTTCACAAAATTCGTGTTTTTCAACAACACAATCATTAGTGTAGACTTTCTGTCCGTCCTTGTTGGTGTAGCTGCCTGTCTGCCATCTACCCTCAACGATAATCTTAGTTCCCTGATGAAGATACTTCTCCGCAAACTCTCCATTCTTGCCAAATGCGATACAGCTAATAAAGTCTGCTGCCTGTTCACCATCTTTCTTAAAAGCTCTGTCAACGGCTAATGTGTATCTTGCTACCGCCATACTTCCGTTTACTGTCTGTGAATATCTAATCTCTGGCTCTCTAGTCAGCCTGCCACATAAAATTACTCTGTTCATTATTTTTCCTCGCTTTCTTCTACATAATCATCCCAAGCTTCATTAAGCACCTTGGCTCCATCATCGTCATCTGTAACAATAATCGTGTACTCGCCTATCTTAGTCGAGATAAATCCTGCATTGCTGTCTTTAAGCATTTTAATTAATGAATCAATTAACCCACTCATCTTTATTCCCCACTTTCTAATAATTCAGGATTGTCAAATCTGTTACCATTAACTTCAACTCGATTTCCATTCTGAACGTATTTCCACAAATCATCATTTATAGAACCGCTTCCATTTTTCCCCATTCCGATAGCAAATGTTGTTCTAAAGCCTTTATAAAATACTTTTCCAAACCTTTTCTTCGTATCTTTATTCGGAAATGGGCAATCATCATTGTCTATTTGATATGAAATAATATCATTCTCCCAAATCAGCTTGCCATTCTTGTCTTTTAAGCCTGTGCATTGGCAGATTGTCTTTGAATTTACTTCGTGAATTTGATTTCCATGTCGAGATTCGCATGTATCAGGACAATAATAATTTTCTGCGTATTCCTCAATAATTACATTTCTTTTCCCGATAACTCCATAATAACCAATAACCCATTCTCCATTATCAGTCCTCTTTGCCTTAAATAAATATCTATCTTTCATATTCTCTCCTATTCCGCTTCTGATTGAAGCCAATCCATACAACTAGCTTCTCCCTCGTATTCTTCGCCGAATGTATTCTTAAAAGTTATAAGAAACTCTGCTAACTCTTTATCCGGCATATTCCTTATCCTGTCGGCATTGGTCTGTTTGCTATCACATCTGCAACAAGGCTCATCTGAATTAGAGTTGTGATTGTGTTTACAATTACAGTTATTACCCATTTCCTTACCTCTCTTCCTCGATTGTTTCATCTTCCACAAAGTAGTTATTATCCTCAACGCACCATCCGCACTTTTCGCAAACTCTTTTAGTTCCATATTCTGTACGGGCTATCATAAGCCTTAGTCTGCCACAATGAGGGCAATGTTCTGTATCATAGTAATCATCCCATTTGAATACTTTCATTCTCCACCTCTCAATTCTTTCAGTTTGGCTTCGGCTTCTGATTTTGTGAGGAATACTGTTTTGCCTATATCAGAACTTTTAAATCTTCTATCAATTTTGTTATATTCCGTAATTGACGAATACATTACATCACTGTCACAATCAATTCCACAAATGCTTGTTATCCTTGCTTCTATAGGGAAATGTGCCATTGAAAAAGCAGATTTAATAAAGTAAATTTTATCTCCTCTATTACAAGGCAATTTTACAAGTCTGCCCTGTTCTTCTAAGTCCTCATAGTCTTTGAACTTTCTTAAATATTCAGCAACTTGTTTATGCTCCCAATACTCCTTTGTAGAATTATTCATAGTTGTTTCGAGATACTTAATATCGCAAGCCTTTTCGTACATCCCTGTTTTTCTGTCGCAGTGCTCAATTATCTCATCAATCGTTAGTTTCTCCATTACTGCTCCTTTCCCTCTTAATTATCTTCTTTCTCTTTCGTCTTGGCTTCTACAAGACAATCGGCAATAGCTTCTTTGATAATCAAAGTATTGTATCTTTCAAGGCTGATTGTTATTGTATTGCCCTCATACTCTCTTACATTTCCCAAAATATCTTTATATTTAGCCATATAATCTCCTTTCTAAAACGGACATTCGCTAGGATTTTTCAAATCCCAACTTTTCCCTGCTACCGCAACGTCCACATTCGCCCCACAAGCAACTTTTTTCATCTTCTCGATAAAACTATCGCTATCAGCATTTTCACTTGATAGATGGCACATTATGACGTTCTGCAAGCTATCTGAATAATTTGCCTTAACAAAATCACAAGCTGTGTCAATAGATAAGTGACCTCTGAAAACGTGATTAGCTTTGCCAGCATTATCCCTGTCGATTAAATCCTTGTCATAATTCACACCTAATAAAATGTGATTTATGTCTCTAAACTTCCACTTGATTAATTCACAATCGGTTATATAAAGCATTCTCCCCATTTCCTTGTGCGTAATCAGAAAGCCGAATATCGGACAAGGTGTTCCGTCTGCATTAGTATGTGTCCAACTTCCGTCTATTGTCGTTAGGTCAAATGCCTGTATCTTGAACTCCTTGCCCATTCTCATAGGTTTAAGACTTATGTATGGTGTAAATACTGGTATTCCCATAGCTTCAAAATCTTTTACTGACTTGCTGTGGTCTGAATGAGCGTGGCTGACTATACAGCCAACCACATTTCTTATATTCCAATCCAAGCCTTTTTTAATCTCCTTAATCGGTATTCCACAATCAAGGATAAGTGTTTCTCCGCTGTCGGAAGTTAGGGTGTAGCAATTTCCTGTACTTCCTGTAGCGATACATTTAAGTTTCATCATTTCGCACCTACTGTCATAATCGCCGGATTTACAACTCCGTCTCCGTCATAGCCGTACTCTTTGTTATGCCATTTTCTCAAATACTCTCCGTATTCCCAACACTGTGAAAGAATACTAACTGCACATCCGTACATAAATCCTGTTATGCCTTCTGTGTCTGCTTCACGGCTTAATCTGTCGGCATTATCAACAAAGCACTTCATAACATCATTGCTCTTGTCAATTTCTGCTTCTAACAGTTCAGCCCACTTTTCAGCATAAGTGAAGCAAGCTCTGCTATATCCGTCACTATTCTTGTCGTACCAATCTTTGTATTCTTTTTCTTTGCCTTTAATAATTCTCATACTCACACCTCGATTTCATCATCCTGTGGAAACCGAAAGACAGCATTGTTGATAAAATCTACTTTTGACGGCTGATTTTCTGTTTGCACCATAACACCGCACTTCTTTAATCTTTCAAATTCCTTTGCCACATCGTCTGAAATATCAACATTCTGCATTACGATAGGCATACCGACATATGCTTCCCTCAGCATTTCCATAGCCTTTTCAGTCTTTTCTGTGGTGGAGTATCGTGCCAATTTTCTCCCGATATATACCCCGCTAAATATACACATTATTTCTTTTTCATCTTGATACAAGACTACATTTTCGTATGGAACATCCATCGTTCCGTCCTGTGAAATTACTCTCATACTCAAACTCCTATTCTACCTGCATAAATGGTGGTAATGTGCTATCTTCTGTCTGTTCTTCGGTTACTTCTGTGGCTGTACCCTCGATAATGTCGCTTTCTTCAAAATCAACGCTATTTGCGTTTTCTTTAATCTCATCAGCAACAACCTTTTCTGTATCAAGTTTCACATCTGATATATTCTGAAATTCTTCCTGCGCATATAACCCTTGAAATCTATCTGGAAATGCTTCTCTTAAAGCTTGTACAACAGCTACTTTTCTAATCATTGTGGCTGGCTTTTTCGCCCATTGGCTGTTAAGCGAACCATCTTTTTTTCTTCCTGCATACTCATCAAAACCTACCGACTGATACTCGTCCTCTTTTCCGTCAATAAAGATTTTTGCCCAGCCACCTACGATAGTTTCGTTAGGTAAAACCATTGTTCCCTCTCGCTCTTCAACAGCTCCGTCCTTTTTAATTACAACAATTCCTGCTTTCTTTCCCTTATATCGTGGGTCTGCATTGGCTCTCTTTGTAAAAACATCTTTTCCAGTAACTATTGTGGCTGGGTCGTTGCTTCCATACTTAATAAGGTATGCTTCTCTCAAAAACGGATTTAAGTGCTGGTATCTGCATAATGACATAAACATCATTACTTCTCCGTCAGATACATTACCGCCGCCATTTACAAGGTATCTTCTTATCATTGTTGGAGAAATTTTTACCATTTCTCCATTTGATTCATATTCAACTAACTGTGTATTCTCTGCCATAATTATTCCTCACTTTCTTCAAACTCTTTTAACTGTTCTGCTAACTTCTTGCATTCATCTGCAACATATTCTTCGGTGTGGATAACATCATCAATCGGATATTTGCTTTTAACCATTTTTCGTTGTTGATACTCTTTTCTATGACTCGGAAACTTCTGCATCGCATAATCCAAATCCGACTTATCTCCTGCATGTCCGCAATCAAATCCAAACCACCACAAATCACTCTCGATTGGATAGCTTGAATGCTCTCCACCACCTGCATATGTAATGCCACCGTGACACTGAAAATATGCTTCAATGCGGATTCTTTCATCTTCGTCTAGCCAAGCACCAAGCAAAGGAAGAATCCCGCTTACTTCTCTGTCTCCGACATCAGCTTTCTTGATTTCAAGGTAATCACTGTAATCCTTTCCATATAATGGATGATTCTTTGGAACGCCAACATATCCACATCTATGCCCTATTGCGCCGAATATAACAACACATTTGTATCCAGAGTGTTCAAACTCACGCTCTATAACATATCTATCATTCATAGTGCTTATCCCTCCACAATCTCTAATTTCTCGCTATCATTAACAATCAGCATAATCAACTGACTATCTACCATTTCAGAAACTTTCTTCTGATTGTCCGTACTAAGGCTTTCAGAATCATCTAAAACAATAGGTACTGATATGCCACTAATTTTCTGAATAGAGTTGCAAATATCAACTCTGCCTAAAATCCTGTTACCCTTGTTACTCATAGTTGTTAAAATGCTCTTTCCATCAACTGTAGGTATGCAACAGCTCTTATAATTTCCATTCTTAGCATATTCAAATAACTGCCACTTAACTAACTCAAAATGGCTGTTTACCGCTTCTGTCAAAGCTTCATTCTTAGCCTTATCCAGTTCGTCAAGTAAATCAAGGATTTTCTCGGCATTAGCCTTATTCTGTTCACTATCAATCCTCGTCTGCTTTAATTCTTCAAGTCGCTGCTCATCTGCTGCCGTATCAGACTTTGCAATCTGGCTTTCACATTCTGCTAACTGCTGCCTTAAAGCCGTTTCCTGTTCCTTTAATTCTGCCTTAACTGCTGAAATATCATTAGCCTTGTGCATAGCCTGTTCTTTTTCTGCTATTTGCTGTTCAAGTGCCTTATATTCTTCAGTGGCTGATACATCAATTTCCTGTGGAAGTTCTGCTAACTGCTTTTCAAGGTCTGCTAAATCCACTAAATGTTTTTCTAACTTCTGCTTTCTGTCAGCCAATTCCTGTTCAGCTCCAACTAACAATCCTTTGACTTCATCAAGCATTTTCTTAGCCGTGTTGCCTTTATCAGTAATCCTGTTAAGTTCTGCTTCTTTGTGTGCCTTGAAATCTGCCTTTAATTCCTCTTTTTTATCCTCCAGGTATTCCTGTTTGCAATAAGGGCAAACAAGGTTATTCTCGTCAAATACACGCTCTTTTTCAGCTTTCCATCCAGTTCTACTATCATCAAGTATTTTTTGATATTCAGCTATTTTATCTTTATCAAGACTAACAATAATTTCTGCACTACTTACTGACTGCTTACTATCCATAATCACATAATTAAGGTTGCTAATCTGTGATTCAAGATTTCTTCTTGCCTTAACATTGTCCTCATTAGCCTTGCGTGACATATCACTAAGCTCAAACTTCAAATTAAGAATATCCGAACTAGCCTTGTCATATTCAGCCATCAGCTTATCATTGTCGGTCTGCTTTGCCACACAATCAGCAATCTGCTCTTTAAGGCTGTTTTTCTGTAATTCAAGGTCAGATACTTCAATAGCCTGTTTAAGCTGAATATCTCTTTCCTTTTCCTTAATCTGTCCGTCAAGAATAGGCAAATCCTTTGTAATTTTAGTCTTGGTAGCCTTATTCATAGCAGATAATTCTTCAACTGTATACTTATTAAGTAAAGGAACTAACTCGGCTAATTCAGCTTTCTGCGAAGCTATATCAAGGTCTGTAACATCACCTACAAGACCGAATAAGTATTCTCTCATTTCTGCCGGCTTCTGATTAAGAAATGCGTTCACATTACTGCACATCTTAAATACATTCATATCCACATCAAGATACACGTTGAAGTCCTTTAATGTCTTAGGCACATCATTGATAAAATACTTGTTATCGTCCTTATAACTGCTACCATCTTTGCTGTAAGTACGCTTCTGCACTTTCTTCATAGTTATTTCTTTTCCGTCAACATCAAGTGTAAGTTCAACACTTGTATCCATATCATCAACAGGTTTTCCGTCAACCTCTCGTCTGACAACTGGATTATCCTTTAACTCATAATCACAGTTAAACAAGCACCACAGATAAGCTGTGGCAATAGTCGACTTGCCCTTGCCATTCTTAGCCATAATCTTTGTAATGGCACAAAAATCAAATTCTGCGTGTGCATAGCACATAAAGTTTTCAAGTACTACCTTTTTTAAAGTTACTCTCATAAACAACATCCTTTCCTTATAAAAATCAATCTGTAACTCCAAGAATTCTAAATACATCTTCTGTATTAATTACAGAATGCCCTTTTGCCATGCTTGCAAGCACCTCTGCTCTCGTCTCGCAATCTATCAATTCTTCATATCTCGCAAGTGGCACTGTCACAACATCAGAAATCGCACCATGCATCGTTAGTTCAAATTTATCATTCATTCTCGTCTTCCTCGCTTTCTTCTATTCTACTTACCGAAATTTCATAAGCTGTTCTTATTTCTTCTGTGCCGTCATCAAGTTTCTTCGTGTATTCTCTGCTTTGCAATCTTCCCTCAACGTCAACGCGAGTACCCACATCAAGGTTGCCGGTATATCTTGCATTTCTACCCCATGTAATACATGGTATGTAATCTGATTTGCCATACGTACGATTAACCGCAATTAATACATCAGCTATCTCTCTACCTTTAGGTGTTACTCTGTAAACCGGCGGCTTGCAAATATAACCGCTCAATTTAACATTGTTGTTGAATTCCGGGGCTGATTCACTCTCTTCTTCAACTTCCCAGACATCCCTAGCAAACACCATTATTAAAAGTTTGCGTTTATCATCTGATATATGCTTGTTAAAGGTTCTCACCTGTCCCTTAACTGATATTTTTTTACCTACCTGTAAATCTTTGATTTCTACCAATCTGTCAGATACAATAATCGGTAGCATGTCCTTTTCGGTGCTTTTTCTGGAACAGCTTAAACGAAAGCCATAGAAATTTTCGCCATAAGTTTTGTGATTAAGCTCTGGAACGCTTGTTATAACTCCGCACAATTCAATTTTGTTATTTTCTATCATTTTATTTTTCCCCTTTCAATTCTGTTGTACTTACAAATCCGACAATCTTGCCGCCATCAATTACTGTATACATGTTTTTCTTTTCAAACATATCAATGCAATCCTGTATTGTTATTTCTCTCTCGTTTACCTGTATCATAGCTTATATCTCTCTTTCATTATTGTAGGCAGTTCGTAGCAGTCGATATAATCGTGAGTGTCTGCTATGTATTTCTTTTTCAGTTCATTTAGTTCACACCCGAATTCGTGCCCCAACTGCCCTAAAATGTCCTTTACGGCTACTCTTCTTAAAAGTTCACAATGCTTATTTCTTCCTAAGAGGTAACTTGTTCTTCTGCCAATGTGTGCCAGAATTTCAAGTCTTTCCACCTCATTAATCTGCTCTCTTTCGCCTTTTTCAGAAATAATAAATATCAATCTGCTAAAACTCCTTTCTAATTAATAAGCTGAAATATCATTGACACAATAAATAATATTGCTGATAACATGTATAAATATTCAGCTATCCTACTGCCTCTCTTTGCTTTCTTGTATGCCGCAATAGAGACTTCTAACTTGTTTCTTTCTGCTATCAATTCCTCTATTGATATGCTATACTGTGGTGTTGCCTGTATTTCCTTTTCCATAAACAACATTCTCCTTACTTAAAAATTTATTAACAAAGTAAACCTGTCCTTTGCCTGTTACCTTTGGCGTGCGTGTAATTCTTACGCTTCCATCTGGATTAACAAGGTTACTTTCCTTGATTTCAAATAGCCCCTGTTCAACATACCTTTGCGTAGGCATATTGTAAGAACTGCCGCTCTTAATCAGATACCCATTGGCTCTCAACCAATCAAACAATCGCTTCTGCCCTATCTGATAGCCGTTCTGGCAAATCAGCTTTGCCAAATCTCCAACAAGAATTGAGGTATGGCTTGCCGATACTGCATCAGCGAAAATCTCTTTAGGTTTCATCTGTTCAATTCTTGCCTGTTTCTGTTCGATTATCTTATCTCTTTCGACTATCTTGTTATTGGCTACAAGAAGTGCCTTTGCCATAAGTTCTTCATCAGACATTGTTTCCTGCCCTGCTATGTAGCCGCCATTCTTTCTGATTGACGGAAGCACTTCTGATGTAACCCAATGTTTAAATCTATGCAACTTCTCTATTCTTTCATTTACAAGGGCGTTATTTTGTGACACACCCTTTGCTTTTTGAGGTTGCATCTGAAAAAGTAAAGAATATAATCCACTTTCATTAATAATCACCATATTTTGTTTTCCACCAGGAGTATCAATTTGTGACACACCCCTATCAGAATCATCAATATTTAAAAGGCTTCTTCTGTAGTTTGTGTCCCCAAACGCTTCACAGACATCTTTGCCTACAAACCATATTTCACTGTCAATGTTCATTGTTCTAATCGAACCAAATTCTTTATTTTGAAATACTTCTATGTTATCCATTCATGCACCTCCGAGCATAAAACCTTTCATCATATCGAGAAATTTTTCAGACTTGTTTTTAATGCTTTCTGTTTCGTCTTTGTACTCTAGTTCAATGTCATTGTTGATTACTTCATTAAAAGAAATATCAAAGAGTTCAGTTCCAGATTTTCTGCAAGACGCAAATACCTTATGTAAGATTTTTTCGTTTTTCGTATAATTTGTCTGTGGCTTGCTTAATGCGAATCTGCCTATCCTGCTATTATTGTAGCTTGCAGCTTCTCTTTTTAAAGTTAAAAGTCTTTGATAAGGATTTTTGGTGCTACCTATCTTTACCAAATCTCCATACTCTAATGCATAGAAGAATCCGAGATATGTACCCTTGTTTTCCTTTTCAACGCTTCGGATTTCTCCAAACTCTGAATTGCTAAAAATCTGTAACTCCATAAACACATTCCTTTCCTTTTGTATTTGTGTGTGATATATTTTGACCTTTTAAGGTGCGTTTGAGCGATTCTGCTCATTCCTATCTGCTGTAACTTGTAGAACTTTATATTTATTGATACAATAGAGAAGTGATGGTAGACACTTTCCGAAAGGAGATTGTATGGATACTGTCATAGCATTGTGTATATCAGTGGTCGGCTCATACTTCTGTGGTTTAGACTTCTGCACCCTGTATACTTTTATTTCTATATCAATAGAATTAAACAAATATGCTAAAGACAAAACTGCCAATCGGTAGGTAATTTACACTCGATGTAAGCAGGACGCCACTCCTGTTTTGAAAAACCAATGAATACTACATTATAAGAGATTTGTAACTATTTACCGCTACCATCACTTTTCTATTGCATCAATATCAAAAATTCTAATCTGTTTGTACTTTGTGCTATAATCCTCTTATCTTTTATGAAAAGAGGTGAGATTGTGAAAAATTTTGAAGATTTCAAAGCTTTTGTAAGCTCTAATGGCGATAAAATTCATTCTTCAATTCATCAGAAAGTAATGTCTGCTACTGAAAAACAAAGTTTTACTGACATTGCTGAAGAACATGAGTTTATTCGTCGTGCGTGGGTTGAAATTGGCATTATGGAAATGCTGGAACATTACCATAATTGGCTCAATCAAGATTAAAAGCCGATTTACCAACTTCACTCTGACACTCTTTATCTTCCTTGCTTGCAAGTTTCTTCAATGACCGATTGATTTCTTCAAGCAAGGAATTTCTTTTCTTTTCAATCTGGATTAATTCTTTCAATTCTCTTTCCATTCTTACTCCTTTCTCTTGTTGTCGCATTCCTTATCGCTTTTCTCTGCCATATTCTCGACTTTGCCAAGAATATAGCCCTTGTCAAAATCTGACATCTTAGGAATTGCTTCCTTTAGCTTCTCAACTACTTCCTTTTCCTTTTCACTCATTCAATTCACTTCCTTTCTGTTCATCTGATGTGCATATATTAGCACATTAAATATACATTGTCAACACTTTTGTTGACTTAATGTGCATTTTATGTTATTATACTTTTCAAGAAAGGAGGAACTACTTATGAATGAGAGAATTAAAAAAATTAGAAATAGCTTGAATATAAGCCAGACTGATTTTGCTCAAAAACTATCTATATCCCGTTCTGCTGTTTGTAAAATGGAAAGCGGAGAAAATTATCCGTCAGAACAGACTATAAAACTGATATGTAATGAATTTTCCGTTAATGAAGAATGGCTGCGAACCGGCGATGGGGAAATGTTTATAGAGAAATCCAAAGATGAGCAGATTGCTGAAATGCTTGGAAATATTCAGAGAAGCGGTGAAGACAATTTCAAACATAGGCTTGTAAGTGCATTAGCCAAGTTAAATGAAAGCGACTGGGAAAGTTTAGAAAAACTGATTGACTTGATAAATGAGAGGTAACAAATTTGTTGAGCCAAGAATAAGCAAAGACCGAGAAAAAATCTCGGTCTTTTTCTTTTACTTCAAAAGTGTTTTAATGTAGCTGTATATTGTTTTTAGCCAATGATTATTATTGCAATTATTGATTAATTCGATTATCTTCTGTCTGTACTCTTCATTCTCCATTATGTACCCCCTAGCCGCACTCCGATAGCGATACGATTATTATAGAACACACGTTCTATTGTGTCAAGTATGTAGTGGCACTGCCAACGCCAATTAAACAGCACCACTACGCCAGAACTTGAAGTGTCTTCTTTTGAAGACATGTTTATTATACATGCTGAATATTAAAATTTCTAATATATAACATCGTAAAATTGCGACAGCGTTCGACATTTTGAAAATGGTATGTTATAATGCAAGCAAAAACGGAGGGTTATTTTATGGAAGAAAAGCAAAAGATAAGTAAAACAAGCATAATTGCCGCAATAATTTTCTTTGCAATAATTATTGTTGCTGTATTACTGTGTTATTTTAGAGTATTTAACGATTATCGTTACTCTGAAAGTGACAGGAAAATGATAGACAGTGCGATTAAAATTATTGATGATTTTGAAAATGGAACTTTAAGTGCAAAAGAAGCAAGCACCAAAATGGAGAATTTAACAAATTTGGCAGAAAAACAAGCCGATGATAAAACGCTTTCTGCTACTTTTTCAAGCGTTGAAATATCGCTTTCGCTTTCAGATAATAAGATAGTATCGCAAGATTCTAAATCTGAATGGCTTAAAAATATAAAAGAACGCCGAGAGTCATTTGAGAAAATGTTAAAAGAAAAGAAATAAGTTTTTAATTTATACAGGTCCTACATTAAAGTAAGACCTGTATTTTTGTTTTTTAAATAAGTTCGCAATCAGTTACATTGACTGCGGCAAACAGTTCTCCGTCATGCACAAGCACAACCCTGTCTCCACTTTTTTCTGATACTGTGTATTCATCAAACCAAGCCTTAATAGGCGTGCCGTCATAATCGGTATCGCCGACAAATCTTACAGTGCTACCCTCTTCAATATCTCCGCTAAACGGAATATCTGTAGGCGTATCATCAGAACTTGCACCGCCGACAAATTCAAGATTAGCAATATTTACAGCGGCTGTGATTGTTGTGCCGATGCCTATAACAATTCTATCTCCGTCCTCTTCAATTACATCATATTCATCGTAATATGTCGCAAATTTCACGCCGTCATAATCAATGTTATCAAGAACTTTGACTTTCTTGCCGTCACCGCGGTTTACTGTATCTGTGTTAATATCATTGTCATTGTCATAAATGCACTTAACAAGGCTGATGTTATCTTCGTCAATAGCAGCAGTAGTTACGCCGTCAATGCCAATAACAACTCTTCTGCCGTTAGCTGATAAAACACTGTACTCATCATAGTAAGTGCCGAATGGCTCGCCATTATCGTACTGAATAGCGTTAATAACCTTAACTGTATCGCCTTTATGATACTTAGTGTCTGGTACTGGCTCATAGTCTGGCACTGTAAGGTCTTCAACTACATGGTCTGTACAATAATCAGTGTAACAATAGTTCTGGTCTACTGTCTGTCCGCCAATCTGTGTGTCTCTAAGATAATTAACGCTTCCACCGAACTGCCACATATCATAATCAACAGCAATTCTAGGTTCTGCATCTGAATACTTTGCAACCCAAACGGCATAACCAGCTTCTTTTACTCTTGAAATATCTACATAATTGTTAATGCAGTTCTCATATGAGTATAAGCCGACATTCTTATATCCTGCATTTCTCATTTCGTCAAGGAATGCCATAATAATGTCTGTAAGGTCGTTACCAGTAACCATACCTGCTTCAACATCATAGAACACTGGGTAGCAGAATGATTTACCTGCTAAAAGCTGTGCAAAATATTGAGCTTCATTTACAGCTTCATCATTACTTAATGCGTTGCCAAAGAAATAGGCTCCTTTGTGGATTCCTGCACTTTCCAACTTGTTATAGCTGTTCTCAAACTCTCTATCTTCGTATAAGCCATCATCAGCACCGCCTGCCTTGATAATAGCAAAGTCTACACCCTCATTTTCCTTTGCACCTTTAAAATCAAAGTCTCCCTGCCATCTTGATGTGTCGATTCCGAATTTAATCATTTTCATACCTCGCTTTCACTGTAACATTAATTTGTCAACTTCCGACTTGAATTCTTCATAATCGGCTTCACATGTGCTTTTATTTGCGACATACAACTCTTTATCATTTATTGTTTGACTTATAGATGTAGCACCGCTCTCTGTAATATTTGCGGATAAATACATAACCGCAACTTTGTTTCCATTCTCTTCAATCATACTTGTTCCCTGTACTGAAATGCTTTTTTGTAATACTTAACATATTTTTTACCTCCATATATAATCTGTTTTTGCTTATTTTTCTAATGCTTTAAGCCTGTTGTTCAGACTTTGCACTGTCGCTATTAAATCAGCTATAAGTTCGTCATATCTCAAACCATAGCGTGCTGTTAAAAGTTGTGTTTGCTCGCCTGTCTCGCTGTTGACTTCGGTTTCAATATAGTTTTCGTTGTCAACTTTTTTATCTATAAACAATCCCCAATCACTATCTCCCATTGACTTTTTAACTTCCTGAGCAATCAAGCCATGGTGCAAGCGGTTTGACGTTCCATTTTTGAATCGGAACTCTGACGGAATTAAACTATAGATAAAATGTGCTGAATCTTCAATATCAAGAGCCTTAATGTCTTTTTTTACATTCTTGTCTGAAGTAGATATTACATTTCCATGTATATTGCCTTCAACGTAAAGCTCGTATTTCAACCTCTGCGTGCCATAAACACTAAGTTCGCAATTTCCATATATTGTATTTTCTTGGTTTGTTATTGCAAAATTTGTAAGTCCAGCAGAATTAACGTAAAAACATGCACCCTTTTGCCCATGCCCTTTAACATTTCCATAAAATTCAATCCCTAGCTCATCATCTCCATTGACGGTTATTGCACTATCATAAGACGATGCAGACACGCCTCTTCTTCTTCCAATTTGAACGCGGTCGCCGTCATCACAAAGAATTGCAATTGCACCTCTTGCGTCAGATGAATCTTTACCAATAACTCCGGCTAAAATTGTGCCAATAAAATTATCCTTTTTAGTCCAGTCATAAAAATCTATGTTCGCTTCATGTATCTCAATTCCTTTACCGCCAACGCTGTGATTTTTTGTAGACAAATATCCGTCCGGAATATAAGTATACCCATCTGCACGAACATAAAAATCATCTACATATGTCGCCGCCGCTGTTGCGTCTATGTGATTAATATTTATAACTTTTGTTGATGTTGATGCTGGCTTATTAAGTGATATACCATACAGTCCGGCAGAACCGCTTAATCTTGTTGAAGAAATATTCCACCCTGCAATAGTACCCTGAACAAAATTTACAGTTCCGTCTGCCGCAATCTTTGCATTAGTGCTGTCTAATACAAATCGGTTCGATTTAAGCGTTATAACATCTGCACTTGCATTAATTTCGCTTATCAGCTTGTCTTTGTCAACTTTCAATTCCAAGCTCGCTTTTGTTGCATAATTAGAGCTTACAGTTGTTAAAATTGAACTGGCAGATTGAGTTATTGCAGAGTTCATGGCAGTTACCGTTGCATAATCTGACAAACTTGTTTTAGTTGCGTATATATTACTCACGCTTGTTTTAAATCCGCTCAAATCCGCCGTCAAAGCTGTAACATTCGCCTGTAAAGCTGTAACTGTGCTTCCGTCTGCTTTTTTGCTTATCTTTGTTGTATTGCTGTTCACTGTTGCAGTAAGACTTGTAAGCGACTGATTTAACGACGTATATTGATTGCTCACTGTCGTGACTTTTGTATCTACAGATGATATATCACTGTCAACGTCCTCCGGTGCTGGTGTCCAATCGGTTGCCTTGTCACCGAGTTCAAGTTTTGGGTGTTTGTAATACGTATAATCACCACTTGCTGTTGGACTAATTCCTAAATATACTGTTATTGTTTCAGCTCCTGATGGTACTGTAAATTTAATTGTGAAATACCCTTCAGATACGTCTTTCTGTACAAGAATATTATTAGTTCCACTCTTATAATATCTGACAACAACATGTCCGACCTTTGTTCCTTTTTTATTGTATCCCGAAAGAGTATATGTTTGTTCACTTTTATCAGATGATATATACCAATATGTACTCCACCAACCACTTGTATTAGTTGTTGATACTTTAAAGTAACCGTTAGAATCTTTTGTTACAGTAACATTTCCCTCTTTATGCCATTTTGTCAAATCAGCTGTATTTAACAAAAGATTCCTTCCGCCAATCTGCAAATTATTTACAGCCGTAGTT
>UMFQ01014048.1_pt1 | contig 16146 bp, 10 predicted proteins | sample 1965061 | NCBI WGS metagenome assembly UMFQ01 (sample SAMEA4836051, study PRJEB28245) | human gut metagenome | biome: gut microbiome; material: fecal sample | place: Denmark | collected 2008
GTTTTACATGTGCCGGACAGACATATCCTGAGCCAAGTCCGTATGACAGGCTCATACTTGACAGACATGTAAGATTTATAGGGGATCCTGTTGCTATTGTTGCCGGGGTTGATGAAAAGTGTGTTGATAAGGCAATGAAGCTTATAAAAGTAGAATATGAAGTACTTGAACCTGTACTTGATTTTACTAAAGCGAAAGATAATAAAATTCTCGTTCATCCTGAAGATACCTGGGAATCACTTTGTCCTGTCGGAGCTGACAACAAAAGAAATCTTTGTGCACATGATGAGAGTGGTAATGGAGATATAGATAAAGTCCTGAATGAGTGTGATGTTGTTATTGACAGAACATATCATACAAAAGCATGCCAGCAGAGTATGATGGAGACTTTCAGGACGTTTTGCACAATAGATACATATGGCAGGCTTCATGTTGTAAGCTCAACACAGATTGTATTCCACTGCAGAAGAATCATATCTCACGCACTTGGAATTTCGCCATCAATGATAAGGGTTACAAAGCCTAGGATTGGTGGTGGCTTTGGAGCAAAGCAGACGTCTGTTTCAGAGATATATCCTGCATTTGTAACTTGGATGACAAAAAAGCCTTCAAAGATTATTTTTTCGAGAAAAGAATCATTGTCAGCATCATCACCAAGACATGAAATGCAGATGCATGTAAGACTTGGTGCAACAAAAGATGGCATAGTAAAAGGGATAGATTTGTACACATTGTCAAATACTGGGGCATATGGTGAGCATGGACCAACTACAGTCGGACTTTCAGGGCATAAATCAATTCCACTTTATGGAAAGGCAGAAGCATTCCGTTTTGTAAGTGATGTTGTATATACTAATGTTATGTCAGCTGGTGCATATAGAGGGTATGGTGCAACGCAGGGACTTTTTGCTGTAGAATCTGCAGTAAATGAACTGGCAGATATTCTTCATATGGATCCATTTGAAATAAGATTTAAGAATATAGTAAAAGAGGGGGATGTAATGCCAGCTTATTATGGACAGGTAAATACAAGCTGTGCATTGGACAAATGTCTTTTAAAAGTTAAAGAAATGATAAAGTGGGATGAAAAATACCCTATGCGTAAAATTTCCGATACAAAAGCCCGTTATGTTGGAATGGGAATGGCAATGCAGGGTTCTGGTATTTCCGGCGTAGATGTAGGAAGTGCAACTTTAAAGCTGAATGATGAAGGCGTCTATACAATGAACATAGGTGCAGCTGATATGGGTACAGGTTGTGATACCATACTTGCACAGATTGCAGCAGAAGTTCTTGAATGTAATACCGATGATATAAGCGTATTTGGTGCAGATACTGATATTTCACCTTATGATTCCGGTTCATATGCATCAAGTACAACTTATATAACCGGTAAGGCTGTTGAAAAATGTGCATTAGAATTACGTGACAGAATTGAAACGCTCGGTGCAAAAATACTTGGATGCAATAAATGTGATGTTAAATTCGATGGCAGCAAAGTGATATGTGAATCAGGCAATAATAAAGATAAGGGTGTAACACTTGCAGATATTGCCACAGCATCAATGTGCGGAAATGATATATCACTTTCTGTTACTAATACTCATTCATCACCAATCTCGCCGCCACCATTTATGGTTGGTGCAGCGGAAGTTGAAGTTGATCTGCTTACAGGTGAGAGCCATATTGTTGAATATGATGCATGTGTAGATTGTGGAACTCCGGTCAATCCAAATCTTGCAAGAGTACAGGCAGAAGGTGGCATTTTGCAGGGAATTGGAATGGCAATGTCAGAAAATATCACATATTCAGATAAAGGAAAACTATATGAAAACTCTTTCTTACAATATAAAATACCATCTAGAATGGATATTGGACATATTAATGTTGAGTTTGAGAGCAGTTATGAAAACGCAGGTCCATTTGGTGCAAAATCAATAGGTGAAGTAGTAATTAATACACCGCTTCCTGCAATTACAGATGCGTTAAGCCATGCAGCAGGGAAACGTTTTTATGAACTGCCTATAACTCCTGAGCAGATTGCAATGTCTAATTCATTGTAAGCATTTTTTTATAACTGCTTGGCGACATTCCCATATTTTTCTTAAAGACATCACCGAAAAAGTTGCTGCTGTTGTAACCACACAGCACAGCGATTTCTGTGATGCTTTTTTCTGAAGAAATAAGCAGGGATTTGGCAGCTTCAATCCTTGTTTTTGTCAGATATTCCTTAAATGTCATGTTTGTGAATGCTTTTATTTTCTTTGACAGCCCTGATTCACTGAGTCCGAATTTCTTTGCAAGTCCAGGAAGGGTCAGGTCATTTCCGTAATTGTCATCTATATAATGAAGAATCTCGCCGGTAGTGATATTGGACAGGTCAGTTTTCTTAATGATTTCATCATTGTATCGGTGGCATCTTATAATGTAAATAATCATTTCAAAAAAATAAGCCTTTGTGAGAGGGGCAGAAAGATTATCAATATTATACTTTTCAAACTGGATTTTTTCAAATAATGAAGAAAGATTAGAAAAACTCTTTCTTGACAACTTTATATAGCGGTTTATGAAAAGATTGTCGATTTCTTCCTTAAAATTATCGTCAAAATACCAATTGAGCTGTTCTGTTGATATGTATAAGACTGTTCTTTTTACATCCACTGTATCATAATATACAAATGTATGCTCTTTAAAAGCAGGAATAAACAGAACACTTCCGTCTTCAAGGGTATATTTTTCATTTTCTATATAAACATGGCATTTACCTGACTGCAAAAAGTATATTTCATTAAACTGATGTGAATGTGAAAAAGGAGGCAATCCTTCAACATGTCGGGTTCTATGGTCAATTACAAAGTCTTTACTGATTTTTTCTAACATATATATAATCCTCACTTTTTAATCTTTAGAATTTTTAATCAGGACTTATAACGGTACTTTTTATAAAAGTCCTTATTTTATGTAAATTATAATTTATTTTGCAGATAATTGGTAGTATGTTTTTGGTAACAAATTTATAATGAAGTCATAAAATATTCACAAAAAACTCATAAGGAGGCAGTAAAAAATGCGAAAAGTTACTAAGTCATTGGTTACGCTTGGATTATGCACAACAATGCTGGCGGGAGCGTTTATTAGTGTTCCTACAGCTGGTGCACTTTCAGGTCTTTCCAAAGTTGATACTGTATATGCAGCAGACGGTGAACAGGTTGAATTAGGAGATCTTGTTTTGCGATTCCTTGCCATAGGAGAGTACGAGCCTAACCGTTATACAAAAAAGGATGGCAATAAGTGGGGACCAGAGGAGATTGAAAAAGGACTTCTTATCAAGGCTGATATGGTTCTCGGAGAAGGCAATGCCGAGGGAATGATGGCACCTATGAAGTGTTCGCTCGAAGATATTACAGGTCATGTTGATGCAGATGTTTCCACTGGAAATATTGTTATTACATATAACGGACTTACACTTACAATGAAAGCAGGCAGTACAACTGCTGAGCTTAAAAACGGAACAGATACGAAGACACTTAATATGAGAAGCGAAGTTGCTCCTTATTTTAAAAAGATTGACGGTGAGAAAAATGCAGACGGAAGCGATTACTACGCATGCTATCTTCCTGTAAAATTTACTGCTGAAGCACTTGGTGGCAATGTTGTATGGAACGATGCAATGCACAGGCTTGAAATGGCATTTGCTTTTTACGCATCGGATGCAGCAGCATCTCCTGTAGTTAATTCAAAATCTGATTACACAACAAAGAAGATGGAGTCTAATTCTAATACATACAGCAAGATGAAAGCAAGACTTGATGCTACAAAGCTTACTTCTGAGCAGGTTAAGACCAATGTTGCCAATATGATTAAGGCAGGTCTTAATGTTGTAGACCCTGTATATCAGAATGATGACGGTGGATGGGCAAAGACAAATACAGAATATGATTTGCTTGAAGATTCATTTGCAAGATTGTATACAAAGGGATATTCGACAGTTGATAATGGTGCAACACATGGACATATGAAATTCTTATCAAGAATTATACGTCTTTCAAAAGAAAATCCTACATTATTTGCGGGATATTCGACAGAGCTTTCAACTATTGAAAAAGGTTTCTGGAAAGCTGCAAAATATATGTGTGACGCACAGAATGATAACGGAGGATGGTCACAGTATTATCCTTATGGTGTAGGATATTTCAAGAATATCACATTTAATGATAATGCGATGCCTGACCTTATGGAATCAATATATGCACTTTCAAATGACAGCGGTCTTACAGACAGTGAACTGTGTGAAGATTACGCATGGGCAAGAGAAGAGATTAAGAACCAGACAAATCCTTATGTTCTTGAACTTGGTATCAAGCACGATACATTGAAGTCAGTATGGGATAAAGGTCTTGATTTTGTAATCAGGGCACAGGTTGTAATCGACGGAACTAAGACAGGATGGGCACAGCAGTATGAACCTGATGCGGTTGACCCGGTTCCTGCGGGCGGACGAGCATTTGAGCTTCCTTCAGTATCTCCTGACGAGAGCCTTACAATGGTAAAAGTTCTTGCAAATATTGTAAATCCGAGTGATGCGGTAAAAGAGGCAATCACAAGTTATGTAAACTGGATTAATTCGGTAGGTATTACAGGCTATGGTGTATACAACATTTCCGACAGAACAAGAGAACTCGGTACAGACAGACTTTTCTTAAAAGACGGAAGTACAACAAAGCAGTTCGGACGATTCTACGGACTTGATACAACTGGTAAATATTACGGTTTCACTGAGGAACAGATGAAGAATAAGCTCACAAGCAATAAGTTCTACGAGATATTCGCAGGAAGAAATTCAGTGGCACAGCTTAGCATGAATTATGGCATGAGTGAGAGAAGAATCGGTTATTCATATGTAAGAACTGGTGCTGATACAAAAGCAAAGACCGTATATGATGCTTGGAAAAAGGCACTTGGCGAGTAATTGGTGCATTTAATATGTGATTAGTATTTACATAAATGGAGGCTAAAATGAAACGAAATATAAAAAAGACTATAAAAAAAGCGGTTGTCGCAGTTGCCGCTGCGTCTATGCTTACGGTTCTTACAGCACCGCTTGCTGTTATGCCTGTAAGTGCCGCAACTGTAACAAGAGGAAGCTATGATTTCTCAAACATGGTTGTAAGAAGAGTATGGTTTAATACAGATGATCCTGTATTTTTAATTGATGATTATCAGAGAGTATGGCTTGATTCCAATGTCAATGTTCTTGCGACAGGTAATGCCACAGATCCAAAACCGGATACAAGCAGTCTTATGGCACCGATGAAAAATATGTTTGCTTATATCGGAGCCGATTATAAAGAGGACGGCGATAAAATTACAGTAAGCATGAACAATACAACTGTAAAATTAACAATCGGTTCAGCCGATGTTGAAATTAACGGAAATGTTAAAACAGGTGCATTAACAGATGAGCAGAAACCTGTAAAAGTTAATGCAAAAGATACATATGCTGATATGAATACATATTTAACAGAAGATTATAATGTTGTATATCTTCCTGTAGCTTATGTACTTAATATATTCGGTGCTGATATGTATAAAGACACAAAGATGGCAAACAGCTTTTATGCAGCAGTTCCTGTTATGAAAACAGATGTCGTACCTTCATATGAGACATCTTCAAAGGATTACGGAATACGTTATGATGCATTGCTTGCAGGTACGGCATCACTTGATACGACAGCAGCAGACACAATCGTAGCTTTGCAGAATGAAGACGGCGGATTTGCTGTACTTCCTGATAATTTTGAAATGGCACAAACAGGAGCATCTCTCGGAAGCCTTAAAGGTGCTTCAAGCATTGAAAACGGTGCAACTACAGCGGAGTTAAAATATCTTGCAAAGTATATTACGGAAAATAAGCCTGAAGATTCAAAATATCAGGACGCATTTATAAAAGGTATTAAATTCCTTCTTTCAACACAGCTTGATAACGGCGGATGGACAATGCAGCCAAACGGCGGAAGCGGATTTAACGGAAATATTGAAGTCGGAAATAGTGCAATGACAGAAGTTCTCACACTTTTAAGCGACATTGCCGTATTAAATAATCAGAATTATGTATTTGCAAGAAAAGCAATGAATGTTGACGCAATTAAGTCAGCTGTAGAAAAAGGAAATGATTTTATCGTTGCTTCACAAATAAGCAATAATAACAAAAAAGCGGGCTGGGCATCACAGTATGACAAAGCTGGCAAAGTCACAATGGGACGTACATATGAAAGAGCGTCTGTAAGTTCATACACAACAAAAGCCGTGGTTGATTATCTTATGACAATCCATAATCCGTCACAGGCAGTAAAGGATGCCGTAGAGAGTGCTTACAGCTGGCTTAAAGATGTTAAGATTGCCGATAAAGAGCAGGAAGTTGTAAAAGATACATCTATGAACAACGGATTTGATGTATATTTTGTAGATGGAAACGGAACATGGGCATCAAACTATGTTTATGATGAAGCAAATGATTCATATCGTCCGTTATATTCAGATGTTGACCCGGCAAGAGCAGATCAGAAATATGTAAATGTATATGATTTGTTCAATCTTGACGGTAATCAGGTTGGCCAGTCAAAAATTAACAATAAAGATTTAATTCTTTATTCAACACGTACAACAATTTCTTACTATGATAACAATCTTTGTGATGAACTTATCGCAACAGGATATGACACATGGAAGAGTTACCTTGCTAACGGATTCCCTGAAATTCCTACAGACCCTGCCGATACACCTGACAACGGCGGTACAGACCAGGGCGGTGACAATTCAAACACAGGTGATACAGGAAACGGCGGCAGTGCTGATACAGCAGGCAATCAGACAAATACAGGTGATACAACACCATTTGGTTTATATGCCGCACTTCTTGCAATATCAGGCGGACTTGCAGGAGCTTGTGTTTATGGAATTAAAAAAACAGGAAAAAACGGACTTGTAAGAAAGTAAGATAAATTCATATAAATAATTCTTTCCTAATTTTACTTTATTTAAGAAAAATCCGGCAGAGGGCTGTATGGCTTGTCTTTCGGATTTTTTTCCTGATGCGGTCGTTTTAGTTAATGAGTATATGGACATTTTGAAAATCGGTGTTATAATAGGCGTGCGAAAAATGTGAAGAAAAACAGATATAAGTTAGGAGAAATAAGTGAAAAAGAATAAATATGAAATTGATATGTGTAACGGAACGATAATGGATAAGCTGATTTCGTTTGCCCTGCCGTTAATGCTGTCGGGCATGTTACAGCTCATGTTTAATGCGGTTGATATTATAGTTGTGGGACGATTTAGCGGAAGCCGGGCGTTGGCTGCGGTTGGTTCAACGACGGCACTTATTAACGTATTCACGAATCTTTTTATAGGAATTTCACTTGGGGCAAATGTTCTTGCTGCAAGATTTTATGCGGCGGGAAAAGAAAAAGAGATGTCAGATACGGTTCATACGGCAATAACCATTGCAATTATAAGCGGATTAATCATGGCTTTTGTAGGACTTATATTTTCAAAAGGGGCATTGGAACTTATGGATACTCCTGAAGATGTAATAGGTCAGGCAGCATTGTATATGAGAATATATTTTATCGGCATGCCGTTTTTCATGCTTTATAACTATGGTGCGGCTGTGCTTAGAGCCGTTGGCGATACAAAAAGACCGCTTATGTTTCTTATTGTATCGGGATGTATTAATGCGGTGCTAAACCTTATTCTTGTAATAGGTTTCAGTCTGTCCGTGGTCGGTGTTGCCGTGGCAACCGTAATATCACAGATGATTTCATGTATTCTTGTATTGCGTTGCCTTTATAAATCAGAGGGAAGCTATCAGCTTAGATTTTCAAAATTAAAAATAAACAAAAAGTATATGATTCAGATATTTCAGGTGGGAGTTCCTGCGGGAATACAGAGTACGGTAATTAATTTTTCAAATGTACTGTTGCAGTCATCAGTTAATTCGTTCGGTTCTGTTGCGATGGCGGGATATACGGCGGCGAACAATATTCTGGGTTTCCTTTATCAGTCAATCAATTCAGTCACACAGGCATGTATGAGCTTTACGAGCCAGAATTACGGTGTCGGTAAATACAAGAGAATGGACAAGGTTCTTGCTGACTGCATGATTCTCACCGTGGCGGTATCGCTTATAATCGGTTGTAGTGCATATTTTTTTGGAAATTATATATTAAGAATTTATACGTCCGATGCCGAGGTTATAAAATGTGGGCTTGAAATATTGTCAATAACTACAGTTCCGTATTTTCTGTGCGGAATAATGGATTTGTTCCCTGGAGCACTGCGAGGCATGGGCTATTCGGCCGTACCGATGATTTTGTCTGTAATCGGAACAGTCGGAATGAGAGTTTTATGGATATATGTGGTATTTCCGTTAAACCGTTCGCTGTATGTGCTGTTTATTTCATATCCGGCGTCATGGGGGATTACGATAGTGATGCAGGTTATATGTTACATATTTGTGAGAAATAAAGTGCATGGGAAAATAAAAAATATATTAAAAGGTGAGCCTTTCTAGGGGCTCACCTTTTTGTGCAATATGTTTGTTATGACGCTGACCGAAGCAGAATTTGCAAATTATGGTTTGCATGGTGGCATACACGCCTGCAATATTAATTAAACAGCTCTTTTACCATATCCGCATTGTATACAACTTCCGTTTTGTGTTCTACTTCAATTAAGTAAAGTGCATGTGCGGCGATGTGCTCCGCAGCCTGCTCAAGGTCACGGATACCTGTTGTGTCTTTGAATATGTCAAGCACAGTATCAAGTGCATCATCAAGCACACGGCACTCGTTTTCTTTAAGACCGATTCGTTTTAATACCTTAGGAATAGAGTATTCGACAAATATAGTTTTCTTTTCTTCCCTTGTGTAGTCAGGTATGTCAATAATCGCAAAACGTGAAAGAAGCGGGGCACTAATCTGGTCTTTGTAGTTTGCTGTGGCAATCGGATATACACCTGATGTAGGAATGAGACATTCCATGTAATTATCTGTAAATCCGAGATTATCAAGGAGTGTGAGAAGCACGTCAGCCGGGTTTCCGTTTCCGTTGCCTGATGTGGCTTTATCAAGCTCATTGATAATAAATACAAGGTTAGATTCGCCTGCCATATTAAATGCTTCCATTATAATACCCGGTTTTGCGTTAGAGTAGATTCTTGAACTTCCCGTAAGCTGTTCGGCATCGTTGATTGAACTCATGTCAAGTGTAGACCACGGAAGTTTTAAAATCTTGGCGATAAGATAGGCAATCTGTGATTTACCTGTTCCCGCAGGACCAACAAGAAGTATTCCGTATGCAGGAAGAGTATGTGTACGGTTAATCTGAATGATAGTCTCAATAATACGTTGTTTTACGCGTTCCATTCCGAATAATTCTTCATCAAGAATACGACGTGCTTCATCAGGGTCGATTGCTTCAAAATAATTGCTTTTCCATTTGATGTTAAGCATTATTGACAAAGCTCTCTGAGCATGGCGCTTTTCTTCGGGAGTAACTTCGTTGGAACGTGCAACCGCAAGATTTCTTCTCGCCCACAGCCTGATATTTTCAGGGAGGGTAATTCCCGCACAGTTAAGGAAATCAGATATGCTTGTAAGGCTTGTAACCTTCATGCTGTCGCCTGATTCGTCAAGCTCGTCATCTGAAATATTTTCTGATAAAGCACTGCTTTCAAGAAGTCTTTCAATCATAAACTGTAAAAATCCGTCTTCAGACGAAAGTTTCTGGCTGTTGTTATATGCAATTTCACGTATTTTGTATACAGCATATCCGCGTGCAGTATTTTCACCTGTAAGTTTCACTTTTATCTTATTTTCCCCAAGCCATCTTATAAGGCTTTCAAAACGTGAGTCGATAAGAAGAATATTACTGAATACATCTCCGTCAGGCGTCTGCATGGTGAACGCAGTTTTTCGGTAAGGATTCGTAAATGTTCCTACACAGTCATTTGTAAATGCTACGGACAGGTTATCGAGAACAAGGATTGGTGCATCAGGTGTGGCTGTCTGGTTGTTGGAAGTAAATGTTTTATATGTACATTCAAATTTTGATTTTGAATTTGCTATACTTTCTGAATCATAAACAGGCATTGTTTTTCTCCTAAATATAAATTTTTTGTTTTCATTATAATAACACAATAATAATATTAATCAAACGGGTATTTTTCGCAGTTTGAAAAAAATTCTTGTTACATCGGCAATATAAGTGTAAAATTGAAAACAAGGGTTTTGTTAAAAATTGGGGAATACAGGTAATTAAATTATGTTAAAATGGCTGATGCTTTTTGTCTACTTTATCGTAGGCGTGTATGTTTTACACAGAATTATTTATTGGTTTAAAATTGTTACGCCGCTTTTTAAGCACAGAGGTGTACAGGGAATCTGTATTGCATTATATTGTATTGCGGCATCAACGATATTTTTCGGTGCATTTCTTCCGTCGGGAAGAATTCAGACCTCAGTTCATCGTGTGGGAAATGTGTGGCTGGGATTTCTTATTTATCTTCTTACTTATATAGCTGCTTCAGATATAATAGTTTTAATATTAAAGCTTATAAATAAAAAGAAAGAAATTCCCATACTGAAAAAAAGATACGGTGCATTGATAATAGGTGCGGCGGTGACGGTTTCAAGTTTTGGATTTACAATATACGGAACAATTCATGCAAGAAATATGACGACAAAAGAGTATGATGTCAGTATTGAAAAGCATGTTGACGGATTGGACGGTCTTAATGTTGTTCTTGTTGCCGATTTACATCTCGGATACAGCATAGGCTGTAAAGACATGGAAAAAATGGTAAAACGAATCAATGCTTTAAATCCCGATGTGGTAATATATGCAGGAGATATATTTGACAACGATTATGACGCACTCGATGACCCTGACAGGCTTTCGCAGATTATAAGCGGGGTAAATGCAAAATACGGTTCGTATGCGGTATTCGGAAACCATGATGTGACAGAAACGCTTGTCGGAGGATTTTCGGTATCGTCTGCATACAGGGCATTTCGAGATGACAGAATGGAGCCGTTTCTGGAATCGGCGGGAATTAATGTATTGCTTGACGATGTCATTCAGATTGCGGACGGAAAAATAAATCTTGTCGGAAGACTTGACGAAGAAAAGCCGGGAGACGGTACAAAGAACAGAAAACCGTTAGATGAACTGTTATCCGAATGTGATATGAATAAGCCTGTTATAGTAATAAATCATGAACCCGACAAGCTCCGTCAAAATGCACAGTCAGGTGTTGATGTGCTTCTTAGCGGGCACACTCATGCGGGGCAGTTTTTTCCTCTTACGGTTGTTCAGCCGTTTGCGTGGGAGAATTATTACGGAGTAAAAAAGATTGGTAATATGTATAGTGTTGTGACGTCGGGAATAGGAGTGTACGGTCCTGCAATAAGGGTCGGAACCGACAGCGAAGTTACTAAGATAAATATATATTTCAAATAAATAATACAAATAAATACAACTAATCCGGAGGATATTATGGAGGAAAAAGTAAAAAATATTATTGAACTTAAAAATATATGTAAAGTATATGATGACAATGGTTTTAAGGCGGTTGATGATTTTAACCTAGAGGTAAAAAGAGGTGAATTTGTAACATTTTTGGGACCATCAGGATGTGGAAAAACGACAACACTCAGGATGATTGCAGGTTTTGAGATGCCGTCAAGCGGAAAGATTCTTCTCAATGGTGAAGACATATCACAGCTTCCGGCAAATAAGAGACCGATAAATACAGTGTTTCAGCGTTATGCGTTGTTTCCGCATATGAATATTTATGACAATATTGCATTTGGTCTGAAGTTAAAAAAATTATCTAAAGACGAAATAAAGAAAAAAGTGAAGCATGTTCTTTCAATAGTTGACCTTGAAGGATTTGAAAACAGAAAGATTTCCACACTTTCAGGCGGACAGCAGCAGCGAATTGCAATTGCAAGAGCACTGGTAAATGAACCGGAGATATTAATGCTTGATGAGCCTCTCGGTGCACTTGATTTAAAAATGCGTAAAGAGATGCAGCTTGAACTTAAAAATATGCATGACAGGCTTGGCATTACATTTATTTATGTTACACACGACCAGGAAGAAGCACTTACTATGTCAGATAAAATAGTTGTTTTATCAGAAGGTAAAATCCAGCAGATAGGAACGCCGGAGGATATATATAATGAACCACAGAATGCGTTCGTTGCTGACTTTATCGGTGAGAGCAATATTTTCAAGGGAATTATGACTAAGAATATGAAAGTGCGTTTCTGCGGTGGTGAATTTGCCGGAATGGATGATTTGCCTGAAGGAACACTTGTCGATGTCGTTGTCAGACCTGAAGATGTAATAATAACAAAACCTGAGGAAGGAGCAATATCAGGTGAGGTTGTATCTGTAATATTTAAGGGCATGCACTATGAGATTACTATTGAATCAGGAAAATATGAGATGGTAATAAGGACGACTAAGTGTTATAAGGTTGGAGATAAAGTAGGCATGCAGCTTGAACCTGACGGAATTCATGTAATGATGGCAGAGGATCATACAACAAGTTTTGTTACAACGGTCAACAGCGATTATACACTTGATTTTAACGGAAAAGTCATTAATTGCAATCTGGCTGATATTGTTCCGAACTCTCATATGAAAGACGGCATTCTTGTTGATGAAAATGGTGAGACAGTTGATGTGTCAAAGATAAAAGTAATCGTTTCGTTGCAGCCTTATGATATAAAGATGAGTGATGAGACGGATGCCGGTCTTGTTTCGGGAAAAATTATTGATCTTATATATAAAGGTGACCATTACAGTTATGTTATTCGTGATGAATATGGGCATGACCTTATTGTAGATGATGAATATCTGTGGAATATGGATGACCAGGTTGGGCTTATAATGCCTGAGGATAAGATGAAATTCCAGATAAAGAAGTAAAACAGGAGGATTTACGGAGATGAAAAATATGTTTTCACGTAAACAGCTGGGTATTCCATATGGTTTATTTTTAGTACTTTTTGTAGCAGCACCGTTATTAGTGCTTGTATATTATGCGTTTACGGATGGTTCTGGAAAGTTCAGCATTACAAATCTGCTGAATTTTTTCACAGACCCTAATACGCTTGGAACACTGTGTTACAGCTTTGTTCTTGCAATAGTGACAACGCTGGTGTGCCTTTTAATTGCATATCCGGTTGCCTATATACTTGCACATAGCAAAATTAAGCGTAAAGCAGTTATTCTACTTCTTTTTGTTATGCCGATGTGGATTAATTTTACATTAAGAATTACAGCTTTAAAAGAGATACTTTCACTTATAGAAGGAAATCTTGCTTTTTATCCGTTTTTAAATACTGTAATCGGAATGACTTATGATTTTCTTCCGTTTATGATTCTGCCATTGTATACAACATTGTCAAAGCTCGACAAGAGCCTTATTGAAGCGGCTGCAGACCTTGGTGCTGATAATTTTCAGACATTTATAAAAGTTATATTCCCATTGTCGGTGCCGGGAATTGTGAGCGGAGTTTCAATGGTATTTCTTCCGGCAATGACTAACTATGTAGTTCTTGATATGCTTTATAACAGCACATATATCATGGGCAGTCTGATTGGAAGCTATTTCAGTTCATATGACTGGCATAATGGTTCAATGATTGCATTGATTCTTTTAATTATTATCTGTATCGTCTCGCTTATTTCAGGTGATAGTGATTCAGAAGAAAGCGGCAGAGGAGGTGCATTATTGTGATTAAAAAAATATTAAAATATGCAGTTATCAGCCTTGTGCTTTTGTTTATGTATGTGCCGATACTTGTGCTTGCAGTGTACAGTTTTACTGACGCATCAAACATTGGAGCAATACATGCATTCTCATTTCAGAATTATGTGACACTTTTTACAACACCGGAATTGCAGCATATGATATTCGGCTCAATACTTCTTGCATTTGGCAGTGCGGCAATTGCAACAATACTTGGAACTACAGGTGCTGTTGGTGCTTTTTATTCAAAAAAGAGAGTGAGAAATACATTGTCGGTTCTTAATCAGGTGCCTGTTGTAAATGCAGATGTGGTAACGGGATTTTCAATATGTATCCTTATAGTTGTTGTGTTCGGAGTGAGCAAAGATACGTATATACCTCTGGTTGCAGGACACGTTGTGTTAAGTGCACCATTTGTATATCTTGCAGTAGTACCTAAATTAAAACAGATGGACCCGAGCCTGTATGAGGCAGCTCTTGACCTTGGAGCAACTCCTGCATATGCGTTGTTTAAAGTTATAATTCCACAGATTGCTTCAGGAATTTTATCAGGTTTTGTTATGGCTGTTACACTGTCGCTTGACGATTATTTTGTTGCAACATATACAAAACCTGCTACATTCGATACTATAAGCACCTATGTCGTAAATGCAACAAAAGGTTCACAGACACAGATAAAGACTGCGTTGTGGGCATTGTCAACAATAATTTTTATTATTGTAATTGTGGTGGAACTTTTTATTAATATTGTTCCATCAAGAAAAGAAAAAAAGGAGGGCTGATATAATGAAATATTTTTTAAGAAAAGTTGTATCAGTCAGTCTTGCATCACTTATAGTAATAGGAAGTGCATGCGCATTTCTTCCGTCATATGCACATGCGGCCACTTCTTCTGATACAATCACGCTGCGTGTCTGCAACTGGGAAGAGTATATTGATGAAGGTGACTGGGATGAGACAATAGACCTTGAAAGCGGCGATATAAAGGGCGAGAATTCAATGGTTGCTGATTTTGAGGACTGGTATTACAAAACATATGGTAAAAAAGTAAAAGTTGAATACAGCTGTCTGGGGACAAATGAGGAACTTTATAATATGCTTACGCTTGGCGATGAATATGACCTTGTGTGTCCGTCTGAATATATGATAATGAAACTTATGTCAGAAGGCAGGCTGGAGCCATTTTCAAATGATTTTTATGATAAAAATATCAAAGAAAATTATTACAGCCGCGGAGTATCGCCGTTTATTAAAAATATGTTTGACAGTAATGAAATAAATGGTGAGGCGTGGAGCAGATATGCTGCGGGATATATGTGGGGAATCACAGGAATTATATATAATCCGGATGCAGTCTCAAAGGAAGAGGCATCGACCTGGACTATTATAAATAACAGCAGGTTTAAACGTCAGATTACTATAAAAGATAACGTAAGGGATTCAATGTTTGCAGCAATAGGTGCTATAAAGTCTGACAAACTTACATCAAAATCATTTCTGGCTTCAAAGGATTATAAAGAAAAACTTGCACAGGAGATGAATGATACTTCAGATGATACAATAAAAGAAGTACAGGAGTATCTGCAGGAAGTTAAAGATAATGCCTACTCATTCGAGACAGATAGTGCAAAGGCAGATATGATTACCGGAAAAGTTGTTGCAGGTTATCAGTGGTCGGGTGATGCCGTGTATACAATGGATCAGGCTGATAAAGATGATTTTACACTTAATTTTGCAGTGCCAAAGGAAAGTACCAATATTTATTTTGATGGATGGGTAATGCTGAAATCAGGAATTGGCGGAAATGATGAGAAAAAGCAGGCAGCACAGAGCTTTATTAATTTCCTCTCAATGCCGGAAAATGCTGTCAGAAACATGTATTACATCGGTTATACTTCTGTTATATCAGGAGGGAACAGTGATGTGGTTTTTGATTATTTAAAGTGGAATTACGAGGCTGATGACGATGAAGCAGATACTGTAGAATATCCGCTTGGCTATTTCTTTTCAGGTGATTCAGATGATGAAAAATATATACTTACAATTCCAAGAGACCAGATGGATAGACAGATTCTTGCCCAGTATCCAAGTGAGGATGTCATGGAAAGAAGTGCTGTAATGCAATATTTTGATAATGATAAAAATGCAAAAATTAATCAGATGTGGATTAATGTAAGATGTTACAATATTGCAAATGTTCCGCTATGGGTATGGATAATGGTAGATGTGGTCATAATAATATTGGCCGCTGCATATATTTATAACAGGACAAAAAAATAGATTGTTAAAAAACAGACAATATTCAGGCAGTGCATAAATTT
>UMFQ01029994.1_pt1 | contig 15888 bp, 17 predicted proteins | sample 1965061 | NCBI WGS metagenome assembly UMFQ01 (sample SAMEA4836051, study PRJEB28245) | human gut metagenome | biome: gut microbiome; material: fecal sample | place: Denmark | collected 2008
TTGGTAACAACCCGATGGTAGGATGTACAGTGGCTTGTGCGGTTGACGTGGCTACTGCCTTGAGCAAGTAATTTAAGTTACTTAATATAGATAAGCTCCTGTAATCCTTGTGGTTGCAGGAGTTTTTTATTTATGGTAACTTGACTTAGATAACAGATTGAAGCACCTTGCATCACTCATTATTCAGAGTGAATGAATGGTGAATCAGTAAGGAGATAACAAGATAAATCCTGCTTTATTTAAGTCCAAACAACTCATGTAAAGAGTAGCCAATTACCCCTCAAATCAAGCCATAAACAGGTTACTTTTGCAGCCGATTTGCAGCCGAATTTGCCATTCTTAAAAAACGGCTGCAAGAATTGGCATAATCAACTATAATACAATGCGATACACTCCATATAACATTCAATTTAAAATGGAGAAACATTGTACAATGGTTTACTTTTCATTAAGAGAAAGTAAGCAAAACAAAAAAGGTCTATCACCTATTGAGGTTTCAATCACCACTAACGGAAAGAGAATCTACTTTAGTACAGGTAAACACGTACCTGCTGCTGACTGGAACAAAGAGAAGCAAGCTGTAAAAGGCAAGAGTGAAGAAGCGCAGCTAATCAACGGTTATCTGATTCAACTACGGAATAAGATATATCAAAAAGAAATTGAGCTACTCCAAAAGGGTTATCTTATCACTGCTGAACTATTAAAAGAAGCTATCACAGATAAGGTGGAAGCTCTGAACGAGAAGACTTTATTGGATGTTCTGAATGAACATAATACAGAGCGCAAAGCAATGGTAGGTAAAACTGTTGCCCCTGCCACTTATTGGGTGTTTGAATATACAGGCAGACTATTCAAAGAGTTTATTCAGAAAAAATATGAACGTAAGGACTTATATTTAAGAGAGATAAACTTAGGTTTCATTCAAGGATTCCATGCTTACCTTTTAGGAGAGAAGAAGATGGGACAAAACTCCTGCACCAAGCATTTAAAGTTCTTAAAGAAGTTACTAAATTTAGCTGTCGCCAACTCTTATATATCCTACAATCCTGTAAATGCTTATAAAGTAGAACGTGAACCCGTAGAAGTGGATTTCTTGGATGAAGAAGAATTGAGGAAGATTATTAACTTTGATACTCCTCTGCCACGATTGGAGCGTGCTAAAGATATGTTCCTCTTTGGGTGCTTCACTGGGCTTAGTTACATTGACATTAAGACCTTGACACCAGAGCACTTTGAGAAAGACAGTACAGGCAGAATATGGATTAAGAAGCGTAGAGTTAAAACAGGAGTTCTATCACGCATCCCCCTACTCCCTATCGCCAAACTGATATTGGATAAGTACAAGGGTGGAGAGAAACTACTCCCTATTCAAGACCCTGCGGACATCAACAAATATCTAAAGGATATAGCTATACTTTGTGGAATCAATAAACGGATTTGCTTTCACACAAGTAGGCACACATTCGCAAGTACCGTTACTTTAGCTAATAACATATCTCTGGAAGTCGTTTCTAAGATGTTGGGACATACCAATACACGAATGACTGCCCACTATGCAAAGCTAATAGACAAGTGCATAGGTGAACAAATGGATAAACTTATGGATACGTTCACAGGAGATTCTAATTACTAAGGCATATCCTATCCACAAATTCCTCACTTGCAGCAAATGCAGGTGAGGATTATTTTTTAACTTTGCCTTAAACTAATGATTATGGAGAAGCTAAAGGAAGATTATATAAACATTGACACCCGTTTGGAATACATGGAAGCCATAGCCGTTAAATATGTTCCAGACGTAGATATAGACCCAGCCACAGGAGAAAGATACGTCTGTGGCACTACCGCCTTACCTCTATTCATAAGAAGATACAATCAGAATAAACTATATGGCAACTTCACATACGGAGATTATATAGCCAATGAGGACATACAAAATACTTTAAAAGGTTTGGGAGTTGATATAGACAAGTTCTGGTTTCTACTTCTGTTCATCTTTGATTATACATGTGGCACGTGCTTGGATGGAATGAAAGCTACAGGCATTGGAATAGAACAGCTCACCAAATTCACCACAGCCATAGCTGACAACCATAAGGAGATTAACCAATTTGGAGTAAGTTTTAAGAAACCTATCACTATATCTGTAAAGGTAGAGGGTAAGCATCAGATAGTAATTGATAATGCCAATGCAATAGGTTACTTAGCTACTACCATCGCCAATAACCTAAAAGAGATAGAGGAACACCCTTGGATGCAGAGCCAACAAGTCAGCATAAGCACCCATGCAGAAGAAAAGGAGTCCGTTCAGATATGGCTGTTCTATAAGATGTTCAATGACTTCTTCAATCTATCTCCATATAACAAGCAGTTTAATGTCAGACAGAAGAAAGGAAGCACCATATCACTTAGTAAGACATTGCTCATATCAAAGCTTATCTACTTCACCAAACTATCCAAACATAGTAAATTCTCAGATGATGAAGATGTTTTAAAAGGCTACATCAAGCAATATAAAGACAAGAGAATTGATACTGCGAACAGCATATATTTCTAATAAACATCTGATAATTAATACAGTCCTGCTTCATACCATTAAGAGGGTACATGAAAGCAGGACTTTTTTTCTCTCTTTTAATCCTGCCATTATATCCCATCTTTGCACCGTCAAAACGATAGCGGACGAGCTACCAATTAAGAGGGAAAGTAAAACCACTCATTAATTTCTCTCTTTTAATCAGCCCAGAAGCAAGTAGTTTTGCAACGTAATCAGATAACCAAGTGTACATAGGTTTGAGGGTTACACTAAATGAATAACAACAACTTAAAAGATTAAAACTATGAACGAATTAGTAAATGTAAAAGCTGAGAAAATTAATAATGAAATTGAATCTTTAAATCAGAATGAAATCATGGAAGAAGTAAAAATGACAACCGCAGAGACTAAGTTACAAGCAGTAGAAGAAGCCCGTCAGAATTTGATGAAAGCCAAGAGCGTGCTTGAAGCCAATAAGGATGCAGAAGCCAATATTAAGAAATCTGCACTGGTTAATGTAGGCAAGGCTGAAACTGCATATCTTGAAGCACTTAAAAAGGTAGAACTACCAACTGCTAAAGTAGAATTGTGGAATGAAAGCAAGAACACAAACAAACAGGTAGTCTTTACTAAAGAGGAAAAGGAAATCATCATCGCTACATCTGTTTACAGCATGGCAGTAAGTAAGGTAAACCTTGAATGTGGTAAGGATTTGATAACCAATGAACATTTTGATAAAGTTCCTCTCTACATTACAGAAGCCGCCCTGTTTTACAATGCAGACATTGAGCTGAAAGACCTTAACGGAAACATTGTACCTAAAGGCACTCCCAATGTTTACGTACCTGTTGATACAGCAAACGGATATTGGCAATGGGCAAGCTACCATGAACACAACCTTAATGCCATAGTCAAGGACGACACCAAACTGACCATAGAGAATGTAAGAATTAAAAAGTTTGATTCTTTACAGGAGTTTGGCAAGTACAGAGGAGTGAACAATGTGTTGAGCAGAGGTTTCAATGGATTGGAGAAGGCTGGTAATGCAGCATTAGCCACTCAACAGGAGTTCTTTAACAGAGTGTTCCAAAAGGCATTGGAATTGAAAGCAAACATCAGCGTAATCACCAAATACTATAATTTTGGTAAGACACTAAGTTTGAAAGTCTGGAATAGTGCCATGCAGGGAGTTTGTGAAGCCAAACTTGAAGAATATGACTTGACAATAGGAGATACAATTATCAAGACTTTAAGCAACATGAAGATTTCTAAGGACACTATAAGACATCGCTACATGATTGATGCAATTACCCAGCTTGCCAATTACGCACCGAACGGTGAAAACAAGAAGATTGGGTTGGATGAAACTTTAAGTACCATAAAGACATTGAATGAGAGCAGCATTAAAATTATAAATGAAGTAAAGTCAGACCATGTGAATACCATTTATTCTGAGATGCTTACCCAATATCTAAAGAATCATGGAGTGATTAAAGAAGAACAGGCTGCATAAGCCACTAACAGCAAAGCCCATGTGACAGGTGGGCTTAATTCTTAACCAATTAAATAATAAAACAATGAATCCATATATCATACAATCCAGCTTATATCTAAGCACTATCTACGAAGCAATAATTGCTAAGCAAGAAATACTAAGAGCTAAAATGCAGCAATATAATGATGTCAAGCTCTATCTGTTCAGTTTCATTCTCCCAGAATATAGTTCTAATGAATATATTGCAAATAGCCTCAAACTTTATAATGAGAATGAACTGTTCCCCATTATTATAACTTCCATTACATATAAGGAAGTTAATAATCCAAGAATAGCTTTTAAGAATGAGAATGGAATTATACACTTAGTCCTATGTTTTGAACATGACAAGGAGGATTGACAAAAAGCAGGGAAATGTGAGAGGTTTCCCTGCCTACTTAATACTTCTGAATTGTGGTCTTATCATTAGTTCCCCACTCATGAAATTACTATCTTTACAGTACCACAGACAGATAATCCCACCACACAGATTGACGGACTTACAAACTATTCAGAATATCTAAAATGGAAGAATTTACTTATGAGCAGATAAGGACTAAGGCTCTTAAACAAGGAATAAAAGATAACAAGGTTCACATTGGATTGTGGGCTAATCTTAACAACTATCTAAAGACAAGGAGAAAGAAGAATGGAAAGGTTTCTACTTATTATATCGCATTACAGAAGTTGGCTTACTGACAAGATAAAAATTGAAACTGAGAGATTCATATTGTCAAATTTGGGAGGTGTGCTTATTCACTTTTTACTGCGTGTCTAAACACCCCCTCTCTACACTCCTACGCTACATTCCAATAAGACCTATGCAATGTCCTTGCGGACACCGCACAGGTAATCTGTAAGCTGGGAGTGACTAAAATCAATGATATGTGGATTTATAACAATCATTTCTATAACAAGCTGAGTGAACTTAGGAAGTCAAACAAATTAAGTTCCTCTAAAATGAGATTCTTATTAAAGACCAACCAAATCATTTTAATTAAGCATATTGAGCGATTGCCTTATGAGTTACGAGAAGCTACCATTCAAGGAATATACAGTAATGAGCAACAATCTGATTCAGAAGTTAGGTTGTGCTGATGTTTACAGGACATACGTGTTACTATTGACAGCAGACAAAAATACATTGATTACTGACACCACGATAGACCAACTTGCATCATTTGTTGGTGATAAACCTGCCAACTATAAAAGTGGTAAGAGTTCTAAATCATTCAATGACAAGTTAAGAGCCACATGGGAAGTTGCCATACAGAATAAGGACAGTGGCAGGAATGACAGGACTTGGACTGATTATATATTCTCTCCAGTCAGCTTTGGGCATTACAGAAGAATCAACAGAGAGTTCTACGATTCATATAACAGTACACTGGATTTAAAGCTCAGAGGATTTATACTCAAACTATTCAGTGCAGCAGAGCCACACAGTCATACAATTACCTTATCTGTAAGAAAACTGAAAGAACTAATCCACATGGGACATGGTACTATTTCTAACCACATAGAACAACTAAGGGATATGGACTTGTTAGATGAAGTTGGAGATTCAATCATATTAAAGGCTAAAGGTTTGCTTATAGACCTACCCAAAGATAAATATGTGGAGGAAGTGAAAGCTGACTTTGAACACATGATAGCATTTAACGAGAGCAGAGGAAACCCCATTTCAAGGGAGTGCATGATTTATAAGAAGTACAAGGAGAATAACTTTGAGGGAGTTAAGGATATGCACGCTCTTATGAAATCATTATCAAGTGGATTGGTAGGCAGGAAGCAGAAAGTAAAAGACAAGGAGGAACTTCCAGACATTATTCTATAAAAATAAGGCAATAAAAGCTCCAAGCCACTAAAAAAGTTTGGAGTTTTTTCTTCTAATCCCACATAAATCCTATTTTTGCAATATAACCTTATATAATAATAGCATGGCACAATTATATCCAGACTTTTATACAATCCAACATCTCCACCAACCAGCAACAGAAGGAGAATTAGCATTACTGGACTTCTTACAAAAGAATTTAAATCCAGAGTTTGAGATATACTTTCAACCATTCATTAATGGCGATAGACCAGACATTGTAATTCTAAAAAAGAATGGTGGTGCTATCATAATTGAAGTGAAAGACTGGAATTTAGAGAATTATTATATTGATGAAGACACCAATTGGCATCTTTATAAAAATGATTGTCCAATCCTTTCTCCTTTATCACAAGTCAAAAAATATAGAGACAATATTATAGACCTGCATATAGATACATTACTATCTAAAACCTTAAATAACTGGTACTATAGAAATACTATTAGCACAATAGTTTATTTCCATAATGAGAGTGAACAGCAAATTACCAACTTCTTGCTTGAACAATTTGAAGACAGAGAAGATTTACCCCAAGATACAAAAAATAGATACAAGAGATATCGAAATTTCATAAAATACATCGAGTGTTGGGGAAAGGATTCGCTAACTTTTAAAAAGCTATACAACTATTTAGAGAAAATAAGATTAAACAAACCATCAACTTTATTTGACGAATCTCTATATCTAAGTTTCAAACGTTATCTTCTTCCTCCTTATCACCAAATAGAGGAAGGAAAGACTATTGTCTATTCAAAAGAACAAACTGAATTAATCAGAAGTGAAAGTAATCCAAGAAGAAAAATCAAAGGAATAGCAGGAAGTGGCAAGACTTTGGTTTTAGCAAGAAGAGCTGTTAATGCTTATTTAAGAACTGAAAGTACTATATTAATTCTCACCTACAACCTTTCCTTGAAAAATTATATACATGACAGAATAAATGATGTCAGAGAGAACTATCCTTGGGATAAATTCTATATCACCAATTATCACCAATTCTTTAAAGCAGAAGCAAATAATTATGGACTGGAAGTTAAGAGCCTATTACCTTTCATTGATACCAAATTCTTTGAGCCTGTGAAAAGACAAATAAAAAGATACAAAGTCATCCTTATTGATGAAGTGCAAGACTATAAAACCGAGTGGTTGGAGATAATTCACACATACTTCCTTGAAGAGAATGGAGAATTTGTTGTTTTTGGAGATGAGAAACAAAATATATATAACAGACCATTGGATGATGATAAAGAACCTAAGACTATTGGCATTAAAGGAAAATGGAATAAGTCACTGAATACATCCAGAAGATTTACAAATAAAATAGGACGTTTAGCAATGAGTTTTCAACACTATTTTTTAGAACAAAAATACACGATAGACGAAATGCAAATTCTAGAAAATCCTACATTAAATTTTGAACAAGAACATATTAAATATGCAAATATAGGGGCTAATTCTAATGCCCTTTCAATATATAAAATATATGTAGAAAGTGTTAGAAAATTCAACATTCATCCTTCAGATGTAACTTTCCTATCATCTAAAATTGAAATTCTAAGAGATATTGAATATCACATCAACACTCAACTAAAAGAAAATACAACTACCACCTTTGAGACAAAAGAAGAATATGAAAAATGTAAGGCATCCTATCAAGAAAACGATTTAGAGTTTAAAACAAAGATTGAAAATATCAGACGCAATAAGAAGAATCATTTCTGGATGAAAACAGGAACTGTTAAACTATCATCTATCCATAGTTACAAAGGTTGGGAATCTCATACTGTAATTCTTATCATAGAACCAGAAGATAAATCAAATAGTAACAATGAATCTGTAGAACTCATATACACTGCAATAACAAGGGCACAAGTCAATCTATTCATTCTAAACATGGGTAATGAAAAGTACGATTCGTTCTTTAAAGATAATATCTCCAATTAATCTAACTGAATTATAAGCGAGATACCCCTACCCACATAAACACCCCCTTATAGCTCTTAAATAAAAAAGAATGCTTTAACAATGCAGTCTGACTGCTGACAGAAATAAGCATTCTTTTTAATCTGAGAGCAGGCACGATGCACTATTACCATAGCCAACCATTAATTTACTAATGCTCCTCATTTCCTTTGAAAGAATCTTTAGGGAAAGACATAGAACAGCCTAAGATGCAAGCGAAGTAATTCACTTGTGTTTTGGGTTTGTTCTTGTTAAATCCATTCAATCAATAACCATTTAATTCAATTTCATTATGAGAGATTTAGTAATTATGCCAGCTATGGCACAGCGTAGAGAATCATTAAACATGGGTGAGTTTGCAGAAGAAGCAATCATTGTAGAAGAAGTTGCAGCACCCAAAAGAGTAAATCATTTCATTGAAGCAAATACACAGGAAGTAACCTTGCATCATCTACAACAAGACTGCATCATTCCAAGTTTTGCATCAATGGAAGAAACCATTAGCCACCAATCCTTTATAGGTGCAGTAGTGGATGCAGCTAAAGATTACTTTCATGGAGAGCAGTTTGATATGCCAGAGATTAGAATCTCACACCCTATCAATGGTAGAATACCAAGTGCATTAGGTAAGAAGGCTTCTGAACTGACTGATGAAGAGAAAACTTTGTTCTATCAGAGAATGTGCTTCTGCTTTGAAATTCCATCCATTGTACACGATGAATACGGTAATCGTTTAGCATTATCCATTGGTGGAGTGAGAGCATATAACGAGATTAATCTGTACAGTAAGAAATCTGTGGAGAGATTTAAAATCTTCATAGGCTTTCGTAATCGTGTGTGCTCAAATTTAATGCTTACTACTGACGGTTTACAGGATAAGATAGAAGTCCTAAGCGTACAGGAACTATATGCAGCAGCATTGAATCTGTTCCACGCTTACAACCCATCCAAAGACCTGCACCTGTTAAGAACACTTGGGCAGATGTCAATCTACACAAGCGAGTTTTGTCAGATAATAGGCAGGATGAGATTATATCAAGCTCTTACACCCAACCAACAGAAACGCTTACCTCGTCTATTATTAGGAGACAGTCAGATTAATGCAGCTTGCAGAGCATTCGTTTCTGATGCGAACTTCAAGAGTACAGGGGACAGCATTACTGGTTGGCAGCTCTTAAACCTGCTCAATGGTTCTGTAAAGTCAAGTTACATAGATAACTTTTTGGAGAGGAATCTTAACTGTACAGAGTTTGTACAAGGCATTCAACGTGCCAAATTAGGAGATAGTGAATACGCTTGGTTCTTGGGCTGAGTGGATTGTTGATTGAAAGAGGAAGGGACATCATTAAGTTGGTGTCCTTTCTTTATTTCTACTAACTACTAAAGATTATACATTATGAACACTAAAGATATTGAGAACGCAATTAACCACATAACCACTTTACAGGAGAGATTATGTTGTGCAGAAAACAATCTGCAATATATAAAGAGATTACAAGCATTGAAACATTGGCTACATAAGTTTGATTCATTTTTGGATAGGAACAGCAGACAGCATGGTGAATATGCGACAGTTTATGAAAGCTACTTCCATACTTGCTGTGGATTCTCATTCTATGACAGAGTTTGTAATTCTATTCTCGTTTATGAATACGGAGATAGACCATTCTAATACTTGACATTATGAATATAGATTATACTGTGGGTGAAGTGGAACTATCCTACAAACCCAAATTCAAGAATATATATAAGGTAGTCAGTTCAGAGGATGCTTATAAATACTTGCTTCCTACCTATAAGGAGGGTACAATCTGTTACAAGGAATATTTTAAAGTCTTGTTCCTAAACCAATCCAACCAAGTTTTAGGCTACACTCTCATATCAGAGGGAGGAATAACAGATACGACCGTAGATGTCAGAGTAATTCTACAAGCTGCATTGCTCACCAATTCAGTAGCTATCATTCTTGCTCATAACCACCCAAGCGGTAACACGAAACCAAGCAGGCAGGATATGGAGATTACTAAGCAGGTCAAAGAAGCTGCAAGACTTATGAGAATCATAGTAACAGACCACCTCATATTAACGGATGCAGGATATTACAGCTTCGCTGATGAAGGACAGTTATAGCGTATCATCTTAAAAGGACATTCAATTTTTAAGTTGGGTGTCCTTACTTACATAAGCTGAATGTTCGTTCAGCATTTGTAACCAACTATTAATAATTGTGAATTATGAAGACATACATAGCATATCTAAGACAATCCACCATGAAGCAGCAAATCTCTGGTCTTGGTGTAGAAGCACAACGAGAGATTATACACAACCATGTAAAGAATAAGCTTATACTTGCTGAATACATTGAAACGGAGAGTGGGAAGAAGTCTAACAGACCTCAACTCCTTGCAGCTTTGGCAATGTGCAGGAAAACCAACTCTATTCTAATCGTAGCCAAATTGGATAGGCTGTCAAGGAATGTAGCATTTACTTCCAAGCTGTTAGAAAATGATGTTGAGATTGTCTTTTGTGACTTTCCACAAGCCAACAGACTAATTCTGCATATCATCAGCAGCATAGCCGAATATGAAGCAGGGTTAATCAGTCAGAGAACTAAGCAATCACTTCAAGCCAAGAAAGCAAGGGGTGTGCAGCTTGGTAAAGCGGAGAATTTGATGAATAAATTTGAACAAGCTGTTCAGCATAGTATCGTTACCAACAGGGCTAAAGCGGATAACAATCCAAATAACATGAGAGCAATGGCTCTGTTACGGTCACTGTCAATACAAGGCAAATCATTATCCGAAATGACTTGTCTGTTGAATGAGCAAGGCTTCGTTACATCTAAGGGATGCAAGTTTCAGATTACACAAGTCAAGAGGTTACTTGTCAGAGCAGGGTTGATGTCGTGAATCCGCTTTGAAAAGCAGGACAAATTTAGAGCAAGGTCAGTCTTATATGCCCCAATCTGAATTTGTCCTACCCTTAAATTCAGACGAAGAAATTAACTTTAGCTTTATAAATCCATGTGGGTAACAATTTCTAAAATTCACTTCTTATAATGGGAATTATCATTTTGATACCCACATGGATTTACAGAGTATGGATGCAAATCTGATTAAATATCTCATGCAGACTATGTTTAATGACACTATAATTACTATTTATCCTCACTTCATGCCTATTAATTTAGAACCTTTCATTATCTTTGCACCAATTCCAATGAACTAATGAGATAGGGAGTTGGAAGGACATAATTTAATGAGAGCATAACGAATTATCCTCTATTTGGAATCTGGACAATTTCATAAGTTAGGGATAGTAGTTCAATATGCTCATGCTAATGCTATATACCTACTTCATCTTTATGGAGTAGTGGATATATACATTCAGCATGGGCTATTGTCTATTACTTAACTTAGGGCAGTCCAGAGCCTCAAATAGGGTAATATTCAATAGTTCCCATGCTCTTTTATTTTTATAACAGCTTATCCATAGGGAACAGGTGAGCGTAATTGTCAAGAGATTATGAAGCATCTTCTTTATGGGTTAATCATTCTTAGCATGGTAGCGTGTACATCTAAAAAGAACAGTTACACGCAAGAGCAACTATATGAGCAAACTTCTTCTGGAGTTGTCTTAATTCAGAATACATATTATTATAAAATCACATTATCAAATAATGGATTCTATTCAACCAACTACGTCTTCTCTAAATTACAAGATGGGGAACTTAAAAACATATCTCATACCATATCCAATAATTTTAATGAAGTAAATGACACTATTAAGAGTACAACATTTGGCACAGGTTTCATCATATCTCCAAGAGGAACGATTGTTACTAACAGTCACGTAATCAATCCTACTGCTAACAAAGCTCTTATCTATCAAGCATTTATTACATACTTAAAAGAAGAAATAGATAAATGCAACCAACGAATTGCAATAGAGCAACATGATTTAGATATATTTGAAAAGGAAATTAGAGATAATAAAAGACTCAATTCACAAGGCTATGCTATGATGATAGAAGGAATTCAAATGTGTAAGAAAACAATAAAAGCATACACAGAATACAGAGATAACCGTTTAAGGGAAATGGGATTAAGTAACTTTGAAGTGGAGCTGTGTTCTGAAATCAAAATAGCATATAATGGAAGCCATATAACATCAAGTAATGATTTAATAGATTGTTTCGTAGTAAAAGATGTTCCTAATTATGATTTAGGAATAATCCAAATTGCTGATGGTAACAACTTCTGGAATGTTTGCAAGTTAGAGGAAGCTCCTAAATGGTCTTATGAGCAAATGGAAGTAGGTTGGAGTAACATTCATAATGCTGGAACAATTAGTTGGTTCACCATCCCACAAGATAAATACATTTTTAATCTTTATAATAATGAAACTCATAACGATGAAGAAATTAAACTATATATGATAGGTTACAATCAAGGACCAACATTAGCATTAACCAATGATGGAATTAAGGCACAAATTACACAGGGTTATATCAGCCAAAATACTGACAGCATTAAGATAATGTACTCAATACCTGCCTTACAAGGGTCAAGTGGTAGCCCTGTTGTTAATCAATATGGAGAATTGGTAGCTATAAACTTTGCAGGCATTAATGGTACACAAGGTTTTAATTATGGAATAAGAGTTGAAAGATTAAGAGAGATTGTAAACGACCAGTCTGTTAAAGATAGAATGACAGTCTATCAATCAAAGAATAAGCCTATAAATAACGATTCTATTAATTCCATTGAATCCATAAACAATTAATTAAGAATGAAAATATTTAGATTATTAGCAACCTCACTGCTAGTTGCATTAAGCATGGGAGTTAGTTCCTGTAACAACGAGGTAAAAAGCTCTGATTTAGAAGATAGAGTAGATGAAAATGGGAAATATATAGTTTATAAGAAAGGTGATAACAACCCATTTACTGGTATCTCTATACCAACTAAAAATCCCAATATGAAAGTTTTTTATGAGTCTGGAGTCGTCGTAAAGAAAGAATAGGTTACAAATAATGGCTATAAACGTGTTACTACCTACGATGCAGATGGAATTACTAAACAAGACAATACAACATATTATGATGCAAACGGAAATGTTTGTACACAAAAAGATTTTCTGAAGAACCTATATAATTAGAATTTTAAAGTACATGGATATATTTTCAGTTTTCACAGCAGGATTTTTTATTGGAGGATTTATTATAGTTATTATCATGTGTAGTTTTAAAGATTAATATTTACAATATGAGAAAGAATATATTATTTCATAGCATCTTGTTCATAAGTCTTTTCTCATGCCAATCCAAACAGCAGGAAGATAAGCAAATTTCCACCATAGACAGTACTTTACAAGTCAAAGCTACTTCTATCTTAGAAAAAAAACTAATTGAACTTAATGCCTTATCTGGACAAACTATCATTATGGAAGTTCAAACAGGGCATATAAAGGCTATGGTTGGACTTGAAAGGAAAGACAGTGCAGACTACCAATCTTGTGAGAACTTCTCTCAAACACACGAATCAGCACTGATACAACCTATATCCATATTGGCAGCATTAGAAACAGGAAAGGTGAAACTATCTGATACTGTAGATGTAGGCAATGGAATCTATTCTATACAAGACAGAGAACTGAAAGACCATAATTGGCATAGAAGTGGATATGGTGAAATCTCTATCAAGCAAGGTTTAGCTTCAAGTTCAAACATTGCTGTTTATAAAACAATGGAGAAAGCATTTAGAGATGATGCACAAGCATACTTCAATCTGATAGATAGAATGAGTTATGGTAAACCAGACTGCATCGCAGGAATAGCTAATCTGAAACCTGCATACTTTGTTACTCCTAAAGATAGCGGTTGGAGTGATACAGCTTTTGCATGGTTCTGCATCGGATATAATCAGACTATTACTCCCATACAAACACTAACCTTTTATAATGCTATTGCTAATAGTGGAAAGATGGTACAGCCTCAACTTTACAAAGACAGTACAACAGTAATCAATCCACAGATAGCAAGTCAAGCCAACATTGACAGTCTGAAACAGGCATTGGAATATGTGGTGACTGATGGCTTAGGACAATCTGCCAAGTCAAATAAGATACAAGTTGCAGGTGAGACAGGGACAATACAGTTTGAAGATGGAAGTTATATTGTAGAGTTCTGCGGTTATTTTCCTGCCAATGCTCCCCAATATTCTATCATTGTTTCCATCCATAAAGAGAGACTACCTGCAAGTGGTGGATTGATAGCAGGTGATGTGTTTAGGCAGATTACAGAATATATTATTACTTACAATAAATATTTTAATTCAAAATGAGAACATTTAGATTAATTGGAATGACCTTATTAATGGTCATCTTGGCTGTAAACTTTACAGCATGTAGTGATGAAGAAGAAGAACAGACTATCATTGAACAAGCTAACCTTATAGGTAAATGGCAGTCCACTTGGGAGAAGATTCACAAAGTGGAGAATGGTAAAGAAGTAGTAACTTCTGATGAAGCATATACCAATGCCCTATTAGAGTTCAAAGCTGATGGTACTTGCATAGAGAGCCGCGTTGAAGGTGGATATACAGAAACAAGCCGCTGGTCTTTGAAAGACAATAAACTAACCCTCTCTTACAGTGATGGCTATTCTGATGTCCTTACTATCAATGAACTTACAGCTACTAAGTTGGTACTTGCCTTTGAGGACTGGGACAATCTGGACGATGGTAGCTTGGAGTTGGACGACATTACAACAACCACTTACAAGAAAATTGACTAATTGCCAAACTAATTTAAGACAGAGCAGCATTTGAGGGAACTCTTATGCTGCTTCTCTTTTATAGAATGTTCCACAACACCCCATTCGCAAGAATATAACAACCAAAGCATTGCTATTAAAAGAGGAATGATTACCTTTGTCTTAAACTCATAATCAAACAAATTATGGAATACATCAACGAATTTCACAAAGAATGGATAGAACGCACTCGTCAATCAATAGCCTCTTGGAGCAAGCGACCTGCATCGCCAGAAGAAGTAAGGAAGCAGCAGGAGAAACTGAATCAACAGAGGGCTATAAGAGAAGACAAACAGAAGAACTGATAAAGTTTGCCAATGACAATGGTCTATGAATTGACTTATCACACCTCAACATTACTTATATGGATAGAGGTGGTGAGAATGAAGTGTTCCATGATGGTAATGTGTCTGTTGTAAAATTAAACGACTTTGAGTACGCAGGGGATGATTTAGAGAACTTCTTCATCCGCATTGCTGCACATAACAAGTTCTTTGGCAATGTGCCTTATCAAATGATAGGCTTCGCTTATAACAGTCAGCAAGAATTTTGCGCAGTTCTCGTACAACCTTATATATTAGCTGAACGAGAAGCTACGGAAGATGAGATAGCCGCTTATATGCAAGCATTAGGCTTTGAAATGGACTATTACGACGAATACCACAATTCGGACTATGAAGTGTTTGATGCAGTTCCCAATAATGTACTTTATGGCATAGACGGAAATTTATACTTCATTGATACGCAGATTAGATTACGGTCTTAACTTCATTAGGAGTACTCTCATCTAAAGGATAACGCATAGGCATTTGCCCATGATGCAGCCCTTTTTGATAATTCGTTCTTTTATTTATTAACAAGGAGTTTACCCATTGCTATTATAGCATTGATTAATAACAGCTTGCAAAGTCTTACAAGGATGCAGTGTCGCTGCTTCTTACGGTATGACCGACACAATGGGTCGTATGCACTCAGACGCTCAGTTCGCTGGTTCTTCATCAGTTCCTGCTCACGTGGAAATGATGGGATTCCTCGGCATCGGTAACAACCCGATGGTAGGATGTACAGTGGCTTGTGCGGTTGACGTGGCTCAGGCTTTGAGCAAGTAAGTAGCAAGTAAATAATTACATAGAAAAAGAGGATAGCCTTCATTGGCTATCCTCTTTTT
>UMFQ01014438.1_pt1 | contig 13818 bp, 5 predicted proteins | sample 1965061 | NCBI WGS metagenome assembly UMFQ01 (sample SAMEA4836051, study PRJEB28245) | human gut metagenome | biome: gut microbiome; material: fecal sample | place: Denmark | collected 2008
CAGTCGTATTTGTCGCGATTTACCTGATGAATATTGTCACCAAAGTTAGGATCTTTCTCCAGCCCTGCTATTACATACGAATTAAAAGCTGTTCCAGGCACAACAGCATCTACCCAAGCAGAAACATTGTATCCGTTTCCACAAAGTGACTTCACATCCGTTCCGACTTCAGCCTGAGGCTTTAACTTCCATTTCATTTGTGGGTTATCGCTATGTAAATACACAGTTTGAGCATGCAGTACTTGCATACATCCCAGTAGGGCTAATACAACCCATGTTTTTTTTACGTTTTTCATATTATAGTCTTTTCATATTTATCAATCATCTATTTCTCTTTTTGCACCTGAAAACTAAACAAGGTGCAATGCTCATAAGCTTTCTCCGGTAACACCAGGCAAGAAGGAAAATCCGAATGAGAAGGAGTATCCGGATAAAATTGTGTTTCCAAACAGATGGCTGTATCCGGTCGGTCATAATATCCCGCTGTATACAAAAGAACAGCAGGCAAATCAGTCATCACTGTCATTTTTCTTCCTGTAACAGGTTCATATAAAGAAGCAGCCTCTAACATCTCCTCAGACATTTTATCTTTCAATATATAGCAATGATTATATCCTTTATTCCAAAGTAATTGCTCATGATCAGCATATAAGTCTGCACCTACCGGTTTTAGGGAAGTAAAGTCAAACGGAGTATTTTTCACCTTCATCTTTCTTCCCGTAGGAATGAACGCCGAGGTAGTATCCAATATCCGGTCAGACGAAATATGCAACCGATGCTCTGTTATCTTTTTTCCATTTCCGCGCAAATTGAAATATGCGTGATTAGTCATATTGATGTAAGTAGCACAGTCTGTTTCCGCATAATGCCGTACAGAAAGTTCATTGTCCTCATTGAAACGATAGTCTGTTATCACATGGATATTTCCCGGGAAACCTCCTTCTCCGTCTGGCGAATACAGACTAAAACGGATGCCATCCGGTAATTCTTCCCATTGCCACACCTTGTTATGAAAGCCGGAAAAACCTCCATGATTGGTATTATTCCCATCATTAACTTCCAAATGGAAGGTTTTCCTATCTATTGTAAAAGAAGCATCAGCAATACGATTGGCAAATCTGCCAACAGTTGCTCCCATATAATAAGAATCTTTCAAATAATCGGACAAGGTATCATAACCGATCAAAATATTGGCTAATGCTCCCTGAACATCGGGTACTGAAGCTGTAATCCAACGTGCCCCCCAATTAGTGAATTCCATATAAGCTCCCGAGGAGTTCATTACGGTAAATCGTAATACAGGTTTTCCGTCAGAGGTATAAGTTTCTATTTTATGTATTATTTTCATATTATTCCAAATTTCAGAAAAAGAAAAAGCATCAGGTAGGAAGCAGATGTTTCCTCCTGATGCTTCTAATTTATATGGATAGAAACAATTTATTTGCTATATCCCGGATTCTGATCTTCAGGGCCGAATGCATCATTTGTTTTAATTTCAGTATCAGGAATAGGATAGCGCTTATGGAAATCTTGAATTGTCCCTGATTCTTTTGCCCAACGGTTACGTTCTTTTATCAATTCTACAAATTTATTAGTACGAAGCAAATCAATACGTCTCCAACCTTCGAAACAAAGTTCACGCAAACGTTCATCCATTACTTTATCACGGAATTCATCTTTGCTCATTCCCGAATTCCATTTCTTATCTTCTGGCAAGTTTCCTCCCCATGCACGAGTACGAATTTGATTATTCACGATCTGTACTGCTTCCGAAGTCTGTCCTAATTCATTCAGACATTCAGCATGCAATAATAATATATCAGCATAACGAATCATTGAAAAGTTCTTACCAGAATTCCACATGTTATTAATGCCAAGCCCTGAAAGAATATCTGTACGATAGTCTTCATATTTCTTTATATGCGGTTCCAATTCATCTGTAGTTCCCGTCCATTGAGTCTTTGACAAATCAGGAGTTACATATTCAAATGTTCCATCTTCTGAATATTTATTAGTATAATACGTAAAATCATAACGCAATGCTTCTTCTTTACGCAAATCTCCATCTTCCCAAATGCCACCTTCTTCTACCGTCTTATAAGCAAAAGGAGTCGGAACTAGAAAGTCGTAACCAGAGAAAGAGCATCCCTGACCAAACCAAGAGTCACATGCACGAGAACCACAATCAAACTCCCAATAATTACAATCAGGATATACATTATTAAATTGCAACTCAAACAATGACTCTTTTGTATTAGGATTATCATAACGATACAAGTCAGCATAATTATTCAGCAATTCATATCGCCCCATATTAATAATAGTCTTAAAACATTCATCAGCCTTGGCAAAATCCCGTAATCCTGTCTCTTCCGGAGCTGCCATATAAGCCTTTCCTAACATGGCCCATGCAGCCCCAACAGTAGCACGCTGCGGTTCACTATTATAAGACTCAGGCAAATTATTGGTAGCAGTAATAAAATCATTAATAATATATTCCCATACAGTCTTTAAAGGTTGACGTCCCAAGCCCAATTCATCAGTACGGTTCATATCTATCACAGGGATTTCACCCCAATACATACTTAATTCAAACATTAATAAACCACGAATAAAGCATGCCTCTCCCATCAACTGTTTAGCACGTTCCGGTTCTTCAGTGGTCATACCCAATGCATATATAGCTTTAGCAGCTGAAACGACAGCCGGCCAACGGTTGTTCCAAATAGAACTAACCTGAGTAGATGTAGGATTCAACTGTCCATTATATTTATCCATACCGGCTTGATCGCCTGAAGAAATCAACTGATAATTACCCTGCTGTGTTTCATCTGTCCCCAAATAAGGCATCAATCCATTACGTCCTTCTTTACAGCCCCTATAACTCTTATACAATCCAAGAACTAAAGGTTCTACATTATCTATTTTTTCAAATACTTGTTCTTCAGTCAAAGATCCCGTAGGTTCTACCTGCAAAAAATCCGAGCAAGAGGAGGTTTTCAGTGCAAAGGTCAAAGCTAAAGCATATATCGCACTATATCTATATATCTTTTTCATTGTTGTGTTTTCTTTTAAAGTTAGACTATTTATTCTATCCTTCCATTAAAAAGCCAAATTAAGACCAAAAGTATACATACGTGTAGGAGGATACCAATCACCAGTTTCCGGATCATAACCATTATAATTAGTTAAGCAAAAAAGATTAGAACCAGTGGCATAAACACGCAGGTTAGCCAGTTTCAGAGCATTTATCACTTTAGTTGGGAAAGTATAGGCCAATGTCAGAGCAGACAAACGCAAGAAAGAAGCTTTCTGTACACTAAAATCCATAGAACTTGCACCATAATGATTATAATCAAAGCCAGCCAACACACGTGGAAATTCAGCATCTGTATTTTCAGGAGTCCAACGATCCAACAAATCCGTTGATGCGACTCCAGATCCAGTACTTCCAATCAAAGTTTCATACCAAGGACTCAATTTTTTAGCCCCATAAGAATAACAGAATACTGCATTTAAAGACAATCCCTTCCAAGAAAAATCTGTAGAAAAACCGCCATAAAACTTAGGATCAGTGGAACCAATTACAACACGGTCATTTTGATCTATCTGTCCATTATTATCATAATCCAACGGATACAAATCACCAGGATTCACATTATATCCATTCCAATTTATTTTATTCAAACGATCCATATCAATTTCTTGGGCGATTCCACCTGTTTTCCAAATATAAATTGTGTTACGAGACTCACCAAGGAATAAATTACCTTCTTTTTGAATATTACGATCACTATCTACATTATATACAACATCATTATCACCATATAATTGAGTTACCTTATTTTTATCCATAGACAATGTAGCTGCAAAATTCCATTCAAAATCTTTAGCTCTTACCAAATTGGCATTCAAAGCAAATTCCAAACCTTTGTTTTCAATCGCACCTATATTTTCAATAGTACTGCTGAAACCAGTAGTCGTAGGCAACGAATGGCTCATTAACAAATCCTTATTTTTTATCAAGAAAGCATCAACAGACAAACGCACTCTATTCTGTAAGAAAGCCATATCTACTCCTAAATTCCATTGTTTTTGTTTCTCCCAACTAATATCTGGAGTACCACGTCGCCCATTGGAAACAAAAGAATTCGTATAACCTGTATCGGAAGTACCCGTATAGCTGACATTATATAAAGATAAATAGGCAAAATCATCAATATTCTGATTACCAACGATACCAAAACCAGCACGTAACTTTAACTGATCAAAAATCGTCTGATTTTTCATGAACTTTTCTTCTGTAATATTCCAAGCTGCAGACACAGACGGAAAAATACCCCACTGATTTCCTTTAGCAAATTTAGAAGAACCGTCGTAACGCGCTGTCGCCGTCAATAAATATTTACCCGCATAGTTATAGTTAACACGAGCGATATAAGATAATAATGTTTGCTCGGACCAAGCTGTACTTAAGCCGCGCTGATCTTTTTTATAACCAGATCCCAAACTATGATATCCAAATAAATTAGTGCCAAACCCTGTTGCCGTAGCATTAATATAATTATACATAGTCCGTGTAGCACTGGTACCAACCATCGCATTCAACTTATGTTTACCGAAAGAGGCTTCATAAGACAATGAATTATCCCATTGCCATACAGTACGTGTATCTCTATCATCTTTGGCTTCACCTTGTGTTCCATAACGTTCCGACTCATAAATATCATTCGGGGTATATTTATTTTGCTGCTTTTGAGCATAATCAATAGAGAAAGTAGAACGCAAGTTTAATCCTTCAATAGGATTGATATTAATATAATTAGAGCTCAACAAGCGATTATACACCAAATCATTATCGACTTTCAAAGAACGTAATGGATTAAAATTATTTTGGTCAAAAATACCTTGCCAATTTAAAGTTTCAATCTCATCAGAAATTTCCAACATCGGATTAGCACAACGTGCACGATTCATTACTCCATCATCAACCAACGTGTTCTCGGTACGTGTAAAAGTTGTATTAGTACCTACTTTCAGCCAGGATTTAATCTGTTGATCCGCATTAATACGTCCTGTGTATTTTTCTTGTTCAGACTTCTCAATTACACCTTTATTGTCTGTATAACCAAAACTAATATAATAAGAACCTTTATCATTGCCATTCGAAAGACTTACTACATGATTGTGTTGTACTCCAGTACGGCTCACAGCATCCAGCCAATCATAATTTTTATTATTGTTGTAGGCATCGAATTCATAATCAGCAAAAACAGTATTCGATCCCATTATCACATCATTGATATAAGCATTGACATCTCCATCAGGATTTGTTTGCATATAACCATTCGTATAGGCCTCCTTTCTAAGTTCAAATAATTGACGAGTATTCATAGTTTTTGGAGTATTAGCATAGGTCTGAAAGCCAATCCAGCCATCATAAGAAACTTTACCTTCGCCTTTTTTACCCTTCTTAGTTGTAATAACAACAACACCGTTGGAACCACGTGAACCATACAGAGCTGTAGCTGATGCATCTTTCAAGACCTCAATAGAAGCCACATCATTCAAATTGACTGCATTAAATCCAGAGAATGAATTATCCATAACCATACCATCTACGACATAAATAGGGTCTGTAGATCCATTAATTGTATTAATACCACGAATTTTAATAGATGCATCATCCGTAGGACGCGTAGGTTGAGAAATGAACACACCTGCGACACGACCTTGAAGAGCTTGATTTACATTTGTTACTGGTTTTTCTTCCAATACTTTAGAACTAACACTGGCAACAGCTCCCGTCAAATCACTCTTCTTCATCGCAGTGCCTACAACAACCACTTCATCTAATGTTTCAGTATCCTCCGACATCACAACTTTGACTGGTTGGTTACCCATTATTTTAACATCTTGTGCAACATATCCTATATAAGAAATATGCAATGTTTCCCCTTTCTGAACTGATAATGTAAATTTACCATCAAAATTGGTAATAGTCCCATTGGCTGTACCTTTTACCACTACACTTGCACCAATGATAGGTTCGGATGTAACATCCACCACCTGTCCTGTAACCGTTATGTTCTGTGCTAGCATATTGCAGCAACAAAACATGATAAGGATTAAATTAATAAGCCTAATTCTTTTCATAATTTGTAAATTTAAGTACGATTTAAAGTTTATATTGGTTTATTCTTCCACTTTGAAAATTACAACATCACATGCAGGAACCGTTACTTCCAGATTGGTTTTAGCAGTACTTTCAATGCCACTCCATAATTCTTTCAGCCTATATTCCTTTGACGAATCCAACCCCAGACGCTCTAAAGCTGTAGTCATCTTCAACTCTTGATCCATATAGTTGAACACAGCATAATAAGCCTTACCATCCTTATCCATGCGTACAAACTGATTTTCTGACTTTTCACCATTCCCATCTACAGGATGGAAAGATTCCCCATTGGCTATAGCATTGATCTCAGCATTAGTCAGATATTTCATCGCCTTCTCCTTCACTTCTTTAGAACCGCCTTTGCTGAAATCATCTCCAGCAATGAAAATTCCTGTAATGACCCCCGAAGTAACACGCGCTCTGTTCTCACCATCTGTAGCATCACGCAATACAATATGGTCAGGATCATTAAACTGATAAACCTTATCCTGCCACCAACCGTATGAAAGTGCATTCAAGGTATATTCAGTATCCTTCATCTTATTCCACGCATCACAAGCAATTCTTCTAGACTGAGCATAATGAGCAGGAAAAACAGGAGAAATAGAAAGATTGATATACATATCGCCAAAATATTTGTCAAGCAATTGCATTCCATAGTTATATCCCTGAATACCTGTTTGTATTTCCGGATTATACCATTTGTCAGCCTCCATCGCCCCATGTGTCATAAAATCCATTTTCACATATTCAAAACCTGCCCGATGAAAGAGTTCCGATGTACGCTTCATCATAGCTTCAATAGCTGGATGGGTAGGATCAACAGCATACGCTCCGTCTAATTCCTGCGGTTTTCCATTTGCATAGAGATACACATCTTTATATTTATACCCCGGAATTTCTTTTATTTCACGTTCAGGATTTTTAGCCCAATCAGTAAACGGAGTCCAATAAACGCCGGCTATCTGACCGTTTGCCTTACATCTATCCACAAAAGCTTTCAACTCCTCTTCTGAAAAACTATTCCAACCAGAATCCAAACCTGTATAAACCAGATTATCCGAATTCACAAAATGATGGGACTGCAAATTCTCTTTATAAAAATCAGAAACTTCCAATGCTTTCGGATAGGTCAGATTAAATTGCAACGCTCCCCAGCTGTTCCAGCCAAAAGGAACAGCTTTATCCCAAGCTTTGGGCGGAGCAATCACAGCATTAGCCTGAGCGTATTCTTCCATGCCTTCACGCCAGTCTTCAAAAAATCCTACTAAAATCTTAGGCGACTTGATTGTCGTACCTTTCAATGCACCGTGAGGTTTCGAATCACGCGTTGTCTTATCAGCAACACCCCCATAACATACCAATGAACCTACATTATATATATTACCTTTACCTATTGTTATACCTGTTTTCCAAGAATCGTGTTCCACAGAACCTATCACCATAGCTTCACGATCATCATTATTAAATATGGCAGTAACTTCATAACTAGTCAATTCTGTAAATGTGAGCGGATGAGATTGGTATCTGATCCAACAGTCATTATCGAAAGGAATGAAAAGCGCACGATTATTTTCACCCTGGTTCAGGACTTCAGGCATTCGGTCCACATTGACCGGCGCCATATAATTCGAAGCCATTTCAGACGTACTTTCCAAAGTAAAATCTGTCAACACATAATCCTTTGTCGGATATACATAAAAAGATTGAACCAGTACAGGCAAATTATTCCCAGTATAAGTCACCTCATAATGATACCCTTCTCCAAAATGATCATTGATTTTTTTTGTAGAAACATGATGCTTTGCATAATCACGAGTCGAAACAACACTGTCGGCCAATTTATAAGCTGCATATACATTATCATAAATAAGCTTAGAGCCTTTGCTGATATCAATACCATTAGCGTGAGCATCGTACTCCAAAGACCATTCACCGACATTTAGATTTGCATTTTCAGTACACCCGGACAAAATAAGACCGGAAGCACTCAATGCAGAAACACAGAGAAACAATGATTTTAAAGTTAACCAATTATTCTTCATAATATTATTAGTTTGTCAAAGAGATAAATCTACTTAAGGTTTGCTTTACTGTTCGGAATTCTTTTCCTTTCAAGCATGGTCAAAAGTAGGCATATCTTGACAACCTGTTAATATACAAACGCAGCAATAAATAGGATTTTTGCAGCAATGACTCATCTGCGTCCGAAGAATCCGCAAATGTGTCATTTTTTGCTGCATTTCTTTCAATCAGAGATTCTCCGTCAAATCTATTTTAGCTTTTTCCTTGGATGTTTGATACTGTTTCTCAAACTCTTTCGGAGTCATTCCGAATTGTTTCAGGAATAATTTACTGAAATAAGATGAAGAGTTTATTCCTACCATATAACAGATATCCCCAATACGGTATTTACCTTCCTGAATCAATTCGGCCGCTTTTTTCAAACGGATCAACCGAATGAAATCTATGGGTGAAAGATTAAACAGAATCTTTATTTTCCTCAATAAGCTGGAACGGCTCATACATAAGATATCAGCCATACGTTCCACATTGAAATTTTCATCTGAAATATTCTCTTGAATTACATTAATTACTTTATTCATAAATTCTTCATCCGCCTTGTTCATCTGCATATTATGCACAGGAAAAAAAGGACGTTTAGAGAATGCCTCACGTTCTTTTCTACGATTGCTGAGTAAAGACAAAATCTGACTCTTCAAATAATTGAAAGAAAAAGGTTTCTCCACATAAGCTTCCGCTCCTATCTTCAATCCGTTAATTTTACTCTCCAAATCATTCTTGGCGGTAAGGAAAATAACCGGAATATGACACAAATCAATATCCCCCTTTATTTCCTTACATAATTCATAGCCATTCATCACCGGCATCATTATATCACTGATTACCAAATCTATGTGATTACTACGTAAAACATCCAACGCTTCCTGTCCATTCACAGCAGTTTCCACCGTAAACAAAACTTCCAATCGTTCAAAGATAAAAGATCTCATACTTTCATTGTCCTCTACTAACAATAAAGTATAACCTTTCATCTGGTCTGTTTCTGTTGATGTTTCCTCATCCAATACTTCTATATTTTGCTCCACTACCTTCTCTATTTGCTGCCTTACTTCCTCTTTATTCAAAGGAATGATCAAAACAAATGTATTCTCCGGTTGTTCTATATCCAAATAAAGCCTGCCTTTATGTAAAGTGGCTAGCGAACGAGCTAAAGGTAATCCTATGCCTACTCCCATCCGAACTGTATCCTTCTTCTCCATCTGATAAAAGGGTTCAAAAATCTGTTGGCTGGACGCTTCAGGTATCTTTTCTCCGTCACTGACAATACGAACTGTAAAATCAGCTTCATCTTGGAATAAATCTATCGTAATGGTATGACGGGCATATTTCAAAGCATTATTCAACAAATTACTCAATACTTTTGTGATAGCCTCCTTATCTATGGCAGCCATAATTCTTTCTTGGGGAATATGCTGCAATAACTCTTTCTGCTTTTGCAGAATAGTAGGCTCAAAACGAGCAATCGTTTCATTCAGCAATGCCGTTACATCAACCGTTTCAAATTTCAGTTCAAATTTGCTCGCCCCTATTTTCTGAAAATCAAGCAACTGTCCAGTCAAATCTAATAATCTCTTGGTATTCTGCCCGATTACTTTCAAATTCTTATTCAATTTCTGATCCTTGATATCCATTTCCTCAATTGCTTCCAACGGACCATTTATCAATGTCAAGGGCGTGCGCACCTCATGAGCTATTTCAGTAAAGAAACTGACTTTTGATTCATAGAGTTCTTTCTCCTTCTCAATTTCAAATAACTTCTGCTTTTCTTCCATCTGTTTCTCTTTGCGTCTTCTATACCAAAAGAACCAGCAAAGTACGACACAGATTCCCCATATAATATACAGAAAATAAGCCCAGACGGACTGCCACCAAGGAGGCAGAATAACAATGGATAAAGACCGGGTAGCATAAGGGCCTTCTTTGGCACTATTGGTAGCCCGCACTTGCAAGATATAATCTCCCGGAGGCAGTTTAGCGTAAGAAATATTCTGATTACTCGCTGCCCGTATCCAGTCTTTGTCCAACGGAACTAATTTATAATAATACTGATTGGACTCCGTAGTAGAATAACTTAATAAAGCAACATCGAAACTAATATTTGCCTGATCATAAGGTAATATAATTTCATCTGTATGTTCTATACACTTTTTCAAAGGAGAATTAGGAGTGTGAACTGTTATTTCCTGATTATAAATGCTGAACTTTGAAATATAAACAGGTGGTAAGAAATTTATTTTCTCTGAAGAGTTAGGATCAAATGCAATCAATCCGTCTATACCACCAAAATAAAACTTACCGTCCTCACCCTTCAAAGCTGACTTATAATTAAACTGATTCCCTAATAGACCATCTTTAGTGGTATACACCCGTATATCTTTTGATTCCGGATTAAATCTAACCAGTCCACGATTTGTTCCAAACCATAAATTTGATTGTTCATCTTCCAAGATCTTATAAGCCACATCATCTGGTAAACCGTCTTTGATAGAAAAAGTAGTAAAATCATCCGTTTGAGAATTATAACAACAAATACCACCACGATCCGTAGAAATCCAAATACGGCCTTTACAATCCTGCATGACAGAACTCACAGAATTAGAGCTCAATGTATTTTCCTTACCTTCCTCATGAGTATACTTTTTAAAAAGATTCTTATGGGGATCATACTTCCATAACCCACTTCCCATGGAGGCGAACCACATCATTCCATCTTTATCTTGAAATACATCAAAAATCCAATCAAATCCCACTTCTTCCACTTTGTCAAAATGAAAACTTGTAGGAGCAGCTTTATAAAGTCCCCAGCCTGTACCAATCCACTTATATCCTTCATTATCTATAAAAAAAGTATAAACACTTCCTTCTCCTATATTTAACTCCTCAGGAGTATAATGACAAACTTTATTCTCGGGTAATTGAATCACATCCAATCCTTGCTTAAACAAGCCACAGAACAATTGGCTTCCTTTGACAAACATTCCCAAAGTAACCATATAGTTCCCTTTATCATAATCGTTCAATCTCAACCGCCTTACCTTTCCGGAAGCAATATTTAATATGTTCACCCCATCATCTTCAGTGCCAATCCATATGTTACTCTTATTATCAGAAGCTATCTCTCTTACCCGTTTCGTTGTTAATGAGTTCCCATCACTCCCAGGTACATATTTATCAAACAATAAATCATGATGAGGCAGATAATCCACCCCGCCAAACATGGTTCCCAGCCAAATTCCCCCTTCCCGATCTCGGTAAATAGTATAAATAATCTTATCTGACAAACTGAACGGACGCATCAGATCTTGCTTCAAATGAACTATTTTATTCTTCCTCTCATTTACAACAAACAAACCTTCGTGAGTTCCCACCCATAGTTCATTGTCAAAACAGGCTACATTACGTACAAATGTATGGTTAGCCTCCGGTATATCTATTTTTACCAGCTGATTCGTACCGGGATTATATTTCATTAGTTCCCCTTCATGAATAGCCATTGCAATCCAATCACCATAATTACAAATAAAATTAATATTCTTTCCCTTTAACGAACGCCCGGTTTTATCAACACAATATTGTTCAAATTTATCCGTATTTCTATCATATCGAAAAAGTCCGACTCCCCATGTACCAACCCAAACATCACCATCAGGGCGTACCAAAATACAATCCGGAGCTTCTGTTTTAAAATGCTCTTTGTTGGTTACTTCATAAAAATAAAGCTTCTCATCCTTATAGCGAAAAACTCCCTGATCAGGAATTACAATCCAAATATTCCCAATAGAATCCGCCACAATATTAGATACCCAATTATTCATATTCACCCCTTCTTCTGTTTCCATATTCATTGCCGTGAATATATCCAAGGCAGGATTATAACGATAGACTCCTCTATCCGTTCCTACCCATAACTGACGTTCCTTATCTTCAAACAAAGCAGAAATATTATGGTTTCCCGTACCGGCTACATAGTCATCACAGTTCATCTGTACAATAGAAGTTCCATCAAAACGGTTCAAACCATTTTTTGTACCAAACCACATAAACCCGTAACTATCCTGAATGATAGCCTTCACATTACTTTGTGATAGTCCATTCTCACCCGTTATATGAGAAAAATAAAAATTGGACAATCCCCTATCAACTGCCTGTAATGTAAATACAACATACAAACAACATAAAATGAGCAAAGTCTTTTTCATAGCTTGTTCAAAATTTGAGTCAAAGATAAAAGAAAAAAAGGATAAATAATGCCAATATAAAAGAAATAGAGGGGCAACCCTCTATTTCTTTTCACGAATGACTATTACAAATCCCCCACCAGAAGCCATAAACATTTCAATAATATTCTTATTATCTATATCCATTATTTTATGTTCGTATAAATTAGCATTCTTGTTACTTCTTTTTTTATCCTGAAAAATTTCAATGGTATATTTCTTATCCTGAGGCAGGAAAGAGCAATCCACCTGAATTGTTCTCTCTCCCCAAGCATTCAATCCGCCTATATACCAAGTATTTCCTTTCTGCTTGGCCAACACGGCATATTCGCCCACACGGGCAGCTAAGGGAATCGTCTGATCCCATGAAGTCGGTACTTCCGCTAAATACTTTAAAATATCAGGATACTTACGATACTCATCCGGAGAATCACATAAACTGGCAAATGGTGCGGAAAGTACAACAAACAAGGCCAATTCATGTGAACGAGTCCCCAATGAACTAGGCAACCCCGGATCGATCGGCTTAAATTTCTCCAATGTGCTGTTACGCATCGAACCCGGAGTATAATCAATTCCACCTCCCAGCATACGGGCAAAGATACATTGAAGCTGATAATCCGGATTAGAAGTGGTATCCCACTTAAAACATTCCGCACATCGCATGGCTTCATAAGAAAGGATATTAGGATATGCCCGATGAAGTCCGGTAGGCTTGCTGCATCCATGAAAATCCACCATAAGATGCCGCTCAGCACAAGCCTTTGCCAGATTTTCATATTGAGGGATTATTTGGGCATCATCACGATCAAAAAAATCTATTTTTACCCCAACAGCACCCCATTTGCTGATAGAATCCAAATAACAATGCGGATGTTGGAATAAAGTAGCAGCAACAGTCCAAAGCCATACACCTACTTTTTTTTCTTTTCCATAGCGTATCACCTCTTTTATATCAATATTCTTATTCAAATCAGCATGATTAAAAACATTGCTCCAACCGGCATCGACCAGCAGATAAGGTATCTTGTTTTCGGAAGCGAAATCAATATAATACTTGTACATCTGCGTCGAAAGGTTTTGATGACCGGAAGGGAAAGGAGCTTTTTCCAAAATAGCACAATGCCACCATTCCCAAGTTGCTTTACCAGGACGAATCCAATCCGTATCCTTTATTTGTTGGGGCTTGGCCAGTAAGTAAATCATTTCATTAGTCAGTAGTTCCTTATCATCCTTGGCTACAATAGCTATACGCCAAGGGAAAGCATGATTACCAGCAGTACGTGCTAAATAATTCTCCCTCTCTTTGTAGATACTAATTGAAAAGTGCGCTGTATT
>UMFQ01029327.1_pt1 | contig 13576 bp, 9 predicted proteins | sample 1965061 | NCBI WGS metagenome assembly UMFQ01 (sample SAMEA4836051, study PRJEB28245) | human gut metagenome | biome: gut microbiome; material: fecal sample | place: Denmark | collected 2008
TCCTGCATTTTCATCAACAACGACATTAAAACTACCATTGTTGCTTCCAGCAGTAGGATTGATTTTAATCCAATCAGGTTTTGCCATAACTCAAATATTTAAATTTGTAACAAGTTAGAAAGCAACAACGAAACGATCACAAGTAACTATACTTCTAATATGTTCCTTAGTAGCTTCATCGAAATCAACGATATTGAAATTAATCAACATATGGTTATCCGGATACATAGTCATAAGACAATCATTAATCTCATAAACTAATTGCTCATAATACGGAGTAACATCTAGTTGAGTATTCCTTTTAGAAGAATTAAAATCAATATCAGTAAACAATTCGCATAAAGTATCAGCATGACCGATAAAATCTAAGGTAGTTTGCATATTAAATGTAACTACTTTACTAGCATCATTAACACGTCTACCTTCAAGCGATACAAACATACAATGTTCAGATTCAGCAACATTGACTGTATTATTGAGGTCTTTCTCAACAACAGATGAATCAGCCATTGTACAATATGCGACACCTTTAATCCCTATAGCATTAACTTGTATAGTCGTCCATAGACCATATTCAGTACTATATCGACCAAAGTCACCTATAACAAGTAATCTTGCGTCTTGATTAACCGCAATAGTTTTAGATAATCCTCCACCTGCAACAGCAACAGAACCTTGCCTAGCATCACCCTCATTAGCTTGAGCAGTGACTTGAATAGATCCATTACCATTACCCGAATTAGGTGAGGTATTTACCCAATTAGGTTTTGACATATCTTAAATATTTGTTTATACGACAAAAGGTCTAATAGGCACCTTAGCACCTATCAGACCCATAATCAAATCAACAGACGACTTACGAAATAGTCCAAGCGGTATTCGTAGTAATCGTAATCTGTTTAGTTTCTCCCGCAGCAGCGAAAGTCAATGCAGTCGGAGATACAGTCAAAGTAGCATCACCGGCAGATTGCGTTACAGTGTATTTCTGACCATTTACGGTAATGTTACCGGTACGAGTGTTAACCGTCGGGTTAGCAGCAGCGGTAAACGTAATTTCGAAAGCGTAAACGTCATCTGCTCCCGGATCACCTTTGATCTCAGCACCAGAGTTGTATTCTTTTTTATTTACCATCAATTTACCGGCAGTCAACCATTCAGAAGCGTCAGAATCAACAGCAAACGTAATAGCAGCTAAGTTGGAGTTACCAATGAACTTCTTAGCTTCACCACCTTTAACGAAAGCTAATGATTGAGTAGTAACGTCCCAAATCGTAGAACCTTCCTGCTGCAAAGTAACGTCTTCGGTCAAATCTTCAACAGCAACGGTAATCAAACCGGAACGTCCGTTACGACCTTTATAAACCGGAGCAGTAACATCTACTTGAGAATTACCAGTTCCCTCAACAGCACTTAAAGTGATCCAACTCGGTTTAGCTTTCAAAGCATATCCGGCACGCATAACAGGTGCACCAACTCCATCAACTAAACCACCAATTTCAACAGCAGTTGCTCTTTCATTCAAAGCAGAATCTCCAATCATAATGATAAAAATTTAATTATTCGTAAAAAAGTTTGAAGTTCCGCACGCTCCACAAGCTATTCCCCTACTGGGGTCTGCAAAGCGTAGCGGAACATTTAAAAGTTTAAGAAACAATCCAATTAACATTAGAAGTTACTTTGACAGTTTGTGTACCACCAGCAGCTTCAAACGTTAGACTAGTTTTATCAAGATTCAAATAAGGATCTTGTTCAAACGTTGCAGTGTAAGTAGCATTTCCAGTAACAGTAACAGTTCTGCTAGCATTCGTATTACCATCACTCCATTTAACAAAGTGATAACCGGCAGACGGTGTAGCCTTTAATGTAGCAGTTGCACCATAATTGTAAGTACCACTTCCACTAACAGTACCACCTGCACCCGCAGTTACAGTCAGTGTATAACTGTTAATTTGCCATACAGCATAGTAAGTAACATTACCAGTAACTTTGGTAGTTGTGCTTACATTAACAGAACCACTAGCTGACGTAGACCATCCCTTAAAAGTATATCCAGTTCTTGTAGCAGTAGGAAGAGTTCCTAAAGCGTCATTGTAATGGAATGAACTACTAGACTTGCTAGGAGTACCACCATTACCATTCCAAGTAACCGTATAATTCTTATAAGTTGCAGTCCATCTAGCGTACCAAGTCTTATTAGAAGTAACCTTAGTTGTCGTAGTTAATTTAGTACCACCAGTAGCGGCAGCAGTATCGAACCAACCTGCGAACGCATACGTATAAGTATTATCCGCAGCTCTTGAACAAGTAGGTAATGTTCCAATAGCTTCACCATAATTTTTACTTATAGATGAAGAAGAAGGAGTATTACCACCATTAGCGTTAAATGTAAAGGTGTACCTATTAACAGCTCTGGTCACATAAGCATAATAAGTAGCAGCACCTGTTACACTTGGTGTTTCTAAAGTTAATGAAGAACCAACTTTAGTTCCACCACCGTTAGCAGCAGTATACCAGCCTTGGAAAGTATAAGTGTACTGAGCATCATTTGAAGGCATAGTCAAAGTACAAGAGCCTTTCGACCCATAAGCAACAGATTGACTAGTCCTATTCAAAGACCCGTATGTTGTTTGATAACCTATTGTATAACTCCGTTTAGTTGCAGTCCAATGTGCATATATTGTAGTATTACCTGCACCCATTGTCGTATTAGCAGTAACTTGCGTTCCGCCAGTAGCAGCAGTATACCAACCTGCAAATGCATAGGTGTATTCAGCATCCGAATTCTTAGTAGGCGTTGGTAAAGTGCCATAAGTACTTCCGTATTGAACGCTCTTAGAAGCAGGACTTACTGCATTACCACCATTAACATTGTAAGTTAAAGTATAACTATTAATAGACCATTGAGCATAATAGGTAACAGTACCAGTTATCTTAGTAGTAGATGAAATCTTCGTACCACCACTAGATGCCGTGTACCAACCAAGGAATGTATAACCTGTTCTAGAACAAGTCGGAAGAGTACCTAATTCTGAACCATACGTTTTAGTAATAGTTGATGGACTAGGAGTGCCACCACCGTTACCATTGAATGTTGCAGTGTAACTTCTAAGAGTAGCAGTCCACTGAGCATAATAAGTAACGTTTCCTGTTACAGTAGTAGATGCAGATATTTGAGTACCACCCGTTGTAGCTGTAAACCAACCCTTAAATGTATAAGTGTATTGAGCATCAGCAGCTCTTGTCGGAGTAGGTAATGTGCCTAAAGTAGAACCATGAGTCTTAGTAGTTGATGTAGGATCTACAGTACCACCATTAGGATTCCAAGTTACAGTATATGACTTGAGAACAAATACCGGAGTAATATGAGTATTGGCAGTAATGTTAGAAACTGTCAGAGGATTAGTAGTAGAACCATTAGACCACTTACTAAAATTATAGCCAGTACTCGGAGTAGCTGTCCAAATAGCAGAGCCACCATATTCTACACTAGACTTATTAACGCTCGCTGTACCACCAGTTGAATTAGCAGTAGTAGTTGTGAAAGTCTTAATTGTAAACTTAGCAGTTAAGCTGATATTGGCAGTAACAGCAAATGTATATGAAGCATTGCTAGATACTTTAGTTGCTCCATTGTACCAACCAGCAAAATTATAAGCAGCCTTAGGAGTTGCAACTACAGTAGCATTAGCACCGTGTTCTACAGTTTGACCGGCAGGACTTACAGTACCTTTGTTTGTATCCTCAGAAGTTGCATTAACAGTATAGCTCTTAATCTTATATTTAGCAACAAGAGTTCTATTAGCAGTTAAAGTAACAGCAAAAGAAAGACTTGTAGAAACAAGATTAGAACCTTCATACCAACCAACAAAATCATACCCAGTAGGAGCAGCTTTAGCAGTCAATGTGACTTGTGTATCACGATAATAAGTTCCTTCTTTAACTCCACCTGTAGCGGATGAACCAATAGAACAATCACCAACATTTGTAATAGTAGTTCCTGAACTATTAGTAGTTAAAGCTGAAATCTTAATAGTAAACTTATCAGCTTCTACTTGAGTACAATTAATAGTTTTCGTAATACCGCTGACTGAAACAGTAACAATAGTTGTTCTGCTCGCACCGGCATTCTTACTCGCAGTTAAACCGACCGTTTTATTACCCGTACCACTCTTAGCGGCAGGGGTAAGCCAAGAAGCAATAGCCATCTTAGTACCCCCCCCTAATTATGAAACCGTCCATTCGACGTTAGAAGTAACATTAACAGTTTGAGTTCCACCAGCAGCCTCGAAAGTAAGAGAAGTCTTATCTAATTCGAGATATGGATCTTGAGTAAACTTAGCAATGTAAGTCTTATCCGCGTCAATAGTAACACTTAGAGTTACATCGTCAGAAACCTTAACTCCATCTTTCCACCAACCGCCAAAGCTATAACCCTCAGCAGCTGTAGCATGAATAGTAGCAACAGTACCATCCTCAAATTCAGCAGTTTCAACTCCCAAATTAGATTCTTTATTGATACCAACACCACCTTGAGCTACACCTTCATCTTCGGTTTTAACTGTAAGTGTATAATGTGTGGGTTCAGGAATAAGATCACATTCAATAGTAACCTTAATGTTTTTCTCAACCACAAAGCTATACTGATTGTTACTGTTAAGAGTGATTTTAACACCATCAACAAACACTTTATTCAAAGTATAACCCGGACTTACATTAACTTTAATCGTACAAGTATCACCATCATTATAAGTACCAGCACCTTCCATTGTAGCACTTCCATTAGGAATAGCTTCATAGGTAACTTGGAATTTATCAGGAGCATCAACTTCAAAACGAGCTTCAATAGATTTAGAGTCATTCATGACAATATCACGTGAAGTAGTCGAGGGCGCACCCGAATCAGTCCATTCCTTAAAATGATAGCCGCTATCTGCTAATGCTTCTACAGAAACGGTAGTTCCGTCCACAATATTAGAGTAAGTCTTTGTGCCACTATAATAGTCGCTCCAACTTCCGTTGATCTTTACACGACATTTACCACCCGTTCCAGCAGTAAGAGTTAGCGTTCGCATAATTACTTGATCGAACGTAGCAATATGCGTTGCATTTGTTCCGGTTTTAGCAGTGAATGTTGCAGGATTATCTGAAATCTTTGCACCGTTTGTATTCCACTCTCTAAACTTGTAGTTACCAACCGCACGAGCTTCAACTGAATAAATCGAACCTACATTAGTTTTAAATGTATGTTCAGAAGTAGACCAATTAGACCAAGAACCATCACCTATACGATAACGAGTTTCATTAGTTCCGTCAGAACCTACCGTAATAGTAACTTCTTCCGGTGGAATCTCTACGAACGTACAAGAGAAATCTACATTCTCAGTGATAATCTTTGAATAAGGATTAGAGTTAGAAGTAGTTCCACCAATATTCCATTGTTCAAAAGAATAACCACTATCAGGAACACCTAATACTTCAATTGTCTCACCGTCAGTAACACTAATGTTAGAATGCAAAGATGCAGCTTCTGAATATTCACCAGAGCCAATCTTATATTTGCATTTACCATTAGAACCCGCAGTGATATTAATAATATGAGTTTCAGGTGGAATGTAAGTTTCTTTGAAATAAGCAGTATAAACTTTGCGATGTAGACCTTCTTCAACAATGATATTGTTTTCATTATTAGGAAGATTAGCACCAGTAGGAGTTACCCACTTTTCAAATTCATAACCGCTATTAGCTTTACCAGCGATAGTGACAATTGTCTTTTCCGGAGCAGTAACTTCGTGTCTTTCTGCCCATTGAGACCAAGAATCATTAATATCTTTATATCGAACTAAACCATTCGCATTTGCCACGATACTAAACGTGAAATAACGAATAGCTTCTTTAAAGTTTACCGTAATCGTAAGATCTCGCGTAACAACGATGCTATATGTACCATTACCATTATCTACAAGATTACCGCCAGAAGCAGTAACCGTATCAACAGCCCAACCCTCAATAGGATTCGGAACAATTATTGCAGTTTGACCGGATTTATAAGTACCGCCACCGCTAACTGAACCTTTGTCAGCAGGATTGGTTATAATAGTCACATTGTACTCCTCAATAACGGGAGCATCAAGCTCGAAGTGTGCAGTATAAGTTTCATCTTTCTCAACAACAAGATCATATTGAAGATTAGTAGAAACAATACGATTTAAACTATCAGTCCAATGAGTAAAATGATACCCTTGAATTGCCGCAGCTGTTATAGAATGCCTTGTACCTTTTGGGAATGTTCCGGCACCAACTACATATCCTGCATTAGCCGGATCAGCATTAACATTAATATAGAATTGTTCAATAGGAGCTTCATCCTTTTCAAATACACCTATCAAATCCATATCTTTCTTAATAGTGAAAGACCAATTAGGACTAATAGACATAATCTCATTAGTATGAAACTCTTTCCAACCTTTAAAGTGATAACCTTGAACAGGTTTAGCATAAAGTTCAACACGACTACCAGCTTCAAATTGGAAACGGAAGCCATCTGAATTTTCATCAGGAACAATAGCAGAACCACTACATCCAACAATACCACCCTCTTCAGGAGAAGGAACTAAAGTAACTCTATAGTAATCACGTTCGATATGACCAGACTGCATAAAATCTTGAAGATCTTTGATGTAAGTCCAAGCACGAATATATGTATCTTGACAACCACAAGTATTATTTCTAACACCACGACTAGGATGCACATAATTAGCTTTAAGACCAATGCAAACAAGAGTGTCATCAGTCAAAGACTCACTACCAACAATCAACTCTCTATCAATAGCAATAATATTACCATCAGTAGTTAGATTAATTTCGCAACCTTTTTCATCATACATATAGTAACAACCATCAGTACGATGATAGAAGAATCGAACGTTATGCTCACGCTTAGGAAATGTACCAAGAGGAAGAACTTGTTTTAACTTGACAATTTTAATATTACATTCCATAGCATTAAGTTTAAACAAATATAACTACGCAGAACCGTTAAGCACTGCGTAGTTTTCCAAGCAACTTTAGTCAGTTGCAATATTCAGAGAAATGGCATTATCACCGGAACCTTTAGCTAAAGTCTTAATAGCTTCAAGTTTATTTACAACAGCATCGATCACAGCTTCCGTACCAACAATAATTTGGAATTTGCGAGGACTGTTGTTATCAGCGGCAATCTCAGGGAATTGATTAAACTCAGCCGTAGAAATAACAAGATAAGCGACTTTACTAAAGCCAACTTTCGGGTCACCAATACCCCAAGCTTTCTGCCACTCATCATGAGGATTCCAACCCATGTTAATCAGAGAATAACGAAGGTCTTCATCACTAAGAGCAACATCAGCCAAGAAACCGGATAACTTCGTATGTTTAACGGTAATAGTACCATTGGCTTTTTGATCGGCAAGAATACCGAATACGTTCATCGTTAATTTGGTAGGCTTTTTAGCAACAACAGTTATCTGAACAGCACTATCAGCTTTCTCAATAGTAATATCAAATAACTCTTTGTTATAAGCCGTAAGACTAAGGTTCTTCTTAATCTTCTCTACCAACCGATCAACGGTATCAGTAGCATGAATCCGAACAGGTATTTGAACAATCTGAGGATTAGGATTAACCGTCAAACCATGACGATACTCCTCAGAAGAACAAATTTCAATAGCACCACAGAACTCAGCATCTGCATTATATACAATACCTTCAGCAGGCTTAAGTGCCGGATTCGTAAGACCTTTAAGAATAATAGTTTCTTTCTGATCTGTTTCCGTATATTTACGAACGTTATAAGTGAAGTTAAAAGGATTAATATCCACTCCACGTTGATTCATAAATCCACCGTCCTTAGTAGGAATTGCAGACATAATTACAAACGGCTCAGGTCTACCAGTAGTAGGCAAAGCAGTACCATAAGCAGTACAAATGCCGAGTTGACCGTTAGATAACTTAGTATCAACAGTAACATTATCGACAAATGTTTTTCCGTAACTTACAATTCTCATAGTAACGTTTTATTTTAAAGAATTACTTTCATTTATAGCAATTTGATAACCTTCATCTTTAAGTTTACCAAGAAGCTTCTGTGTAGCAAGGTTAATAATCTCGGTTTTAAACGGAAGTTCAGTAGCAGTATCAGTTACAATATCAAACCTAGTAGGTTGTCTAAGATATGTGATAGCAACATCAGTAATCACAAACGTATCATCCATATCTACTAAAACCCTATTACTTTCTATCGTACATATAGGATGAATGTGTCTATTAAGACGATTGTGATACGTTTGAAGCATATCCCTACGCTGAACATCAGAAACTAAATCCATACCCGCAGGTTTGCTCTCTCGCACCTTTGTAATCACTCCGTCAGAAGTGATAACCTCGTATAAGCCCGAATAATGCTTGTAGTCAAATTGTACTAACTTAATAGTATATTTATCTCCAACTACAATTAGCTGTGGCGTATCGAAGTAAAACACTAGTGATTCGGGGTAATACTCGTTATTGTAACGTTCATAAGTCACATTGTAACCTTTTCGCAGCAATATGGAGAGCATATAGTTAATATATTCAAATAGACCCTCTTTACGATAGATCTTAACAGGATAATGAAACGTAACGGTATCATTACCGATTTGAATAACGAAATCTTCTATATAACCGGGAATAGTTTTAAATAGCTCACTGATATTAACAACGTAAATCCTAGTAGTAACAGATTCAGTTGCTCGATAACGTTTAAACTTATCATATATAACACTTGCATCATAAGAGACACCATGTAGGTAATTCGCAGGTAAAAAAGCGAAGCCTCTATTACCCTCATTTGCTAGAAGGTAAAGAGGACTTCTATATGTAGTCTTTAGCACCTGCAAATCATCGTAATAACGACCAGTCTCTTCAAAGGCTTTAATCTTTTGCGTAAGCAGTACGTCAATAGCTTCATTAAGAGCAATATCAATATACTGCGGACGAATAGATTCTTGCCTATTAGCATTAATCTGCTGAATCTTATCGTTTACAGCAATATGTGCTTCTTTACAACTACTATACATACTGACACTATTTTGTTAGTTTATAACCGAAGCCTTATAAGCAGTGAAAAGTTGTGCTTTATATTCAACATTTTCGGGAGCAGCTAAGAAAGCCATAACACCCTCAATGGAAGAACCAAGAACTACTTCTGGACGCACAGTGTCAAAGTAATTATCACCGTCTTTCGTAATGACTTGAGCGGCGAGTAACTTATAGACTTGGGCCATTGCTTCTACATTCTTGTTATCAAACAGAGAAATAAACGCATCTGCATTCGTTTGAGAAAGTTCAGCTACAGCCGTCTGCAAATCTCCATGTTCCATTTTAATAATCTGTAGAGTATCAGCAGGAGCATTACAGATAAGCATATTTCTAATACGTTTATAAGAAGACTCATCACCTGTGAACAACTGAGCCAACTTAGTAGCAGTATTAACAACAGCTTTAGTCTTAGCATCTTTCATACGCTTAACATCTTCGATGCTATGTAAGTAAAACCGAATGTTAGTAGATTTCTCAACATCTTCCGGTTTATTAGCAACAGTAGAAGTAAGCAGAGCAAGACGCCAAAGAATATAATCTTGCGGCTTAATAGGAGTCATGTACATATACAGATTCTCTTCATGAACCGCAGTACCTTCACCAAAGAGCATAGCATCAAAGATAGCTTTCTCTAATTTATTCGGAGCAACCTCAGTATTAATACTGTTCTTTTTAGCCCAATCAAGAATAGCATCACGTTTAACAGGATCGTTAAGAGAAAACTCCCAACCAGTTTCAAGCTCATAACCTTGAGCGGGAACTTCAACAGTTGAGTTTTTAAGATGCTTCAAAACGAGGTCTTGAAAGTTTACGTTACGGCTATCAGCAAAAGCTCCAATGATCGTAGGAAGTATAGAAGCCATTTCAGCAGTTTTACTAGATAGAGTAAGAACCGCTTTAATGCTTGGACCGAAAATAGTATTGAAAGCACCAATACTTTTCTGATTCACGACTTGAAACATAGTCGGATTCAGCTTTAAAGCTAAGGTTATTTTGCGTGAGTATATCATATAGTTTATACTTTAGTAAGTTTATACTTTACAATAATCGTAATGTACGCTTATTCAAAAATCATTTCAGCCCAGAAAGAAGTAGTACCATTAAGCATATTGATACCTTGTGAAGACATAACCTCATAAGTAGCAATATCCTCTCTAGTAGATAACATCTTACTATAAGCACCCCACTCTTTAGGTAGCGGAGTAATACCTTGATAAACACCGTACAAATATTCACGACCCTCTTCACAAACCAACTGAATATTTGCTTCACCACTCGTGTTATCAATAGAGTGATCCAAGAACACCATCGTATAAGAGGTAACAGGGAAGCCACCATACATACGACCATTCTTACGATCCATTTCGGCACGAGAACCGGTATCAAACAAATCTACAACCTTAACAGAAACGGTAGCTCCGGAATAGTGCTTATACTGATTGAAGTATGCACCATAAGAAAGGATACCACCACGGCTTTGAATCTCCTCAGAACCTAACTTATCAAAGTAACCATTTCCGATAGCTTCATTCTTAATACACTGTTGGAACATTTTAGAACCACCTTTACCGGTATAAAGAACGATATTTTTGTTACTCAAATCAATATCATTACGAACTTCAAAGATACGAGAAAGAATCATATCAATAAGCTCGATAGTCATGAATGAGTATTCGAAGTAGTTACCGAATGCGATAAGAATATCACGAACACCAGCACCACGAGGAATAGGTTTATTTGAATGTTTTTCTTGATTGTGAATAACACCGTTAATATCACGGTTGTAAGCAGAGAACCACAAATCCTCTTCTAACAAACGTCTACGCATGAACTCAAACTGACGCATTTCATAAGGCATCCAAAGAGTACCTTTAGAACCATCATCATAATCAAGTTCAAACTCGGTTACAATATTAGCAATGTTACCGGTAATAATTTTGGAGAATCTATGGAAACCAAATTGGTTAGTCATTTCACTCCAAGATTCAGCAGTAGAACGAGAACCAGTAGATAATTCACCGGCAATCGTAGGAGCACCCATACCCCAATATTTACCTCTCTCAAAATTGCTGAGATCAATAAACTCATCAGGATTACCACCAAGGATAATCATTTCATAGATATATCCACCGGAAGCAGTCTGCTCACCATCGGTCTGCATACGAACCATGTGCTTTCCGTCAGGAGTAATAGCAGAATACTGATAAGGAATCCAGTTATCTTGGAACTCCGCTTTGAAAGACATAAACCCTTTACCGGGGGTTTGAGTAGGCGTAATCAAACGCACAATCGGGGAAGTGACAGTAGGTTTCCCCATAATCTTCCATTTATACTGAGTATCACCAGCATTAATAGGTTTCTTACGAGAGATATTCCCTTGACCTTCCGTAAGAGAAAGAAGAGGGAATTGATTACTGTTCCTACCCCAAAGATAAGTAAGAGACTTATTCAAATCGACAGCACCAAGAACATTAAAGTTCAATAGCATATCGGCATCAGAGTAAACCTCTTTGGAATACTGTTTTTTTCCAATTTCTCTAAGCATAGTTACGATAATTATTTATTTGAATCAATAATACCACCCGGAACAATAGGACGTCTATTAGGATTAACTTTAGTACCGCCACCTTGAGTGGATACCTTAACTTTAGGTTTACCACTAGAAGTAATGTTCAAACGACGAACAGCTTCTTGTCGTATAGATGCAGCAGCTAACTGACTAATATCAGCACCTAACAAGTTACGAAGTGCTACCATAGCGAACGTTTCATTATTAGCAAGCATATCAAAAACATCTTTCTGAGCTTGCGTATAGAAATCACCATTAACTTCAACAACAGGAGCTGTTAAATACTTGACAATATCTTTACGAGAAAGAATTTGCTCTTTACCATTAACAGTTCTTTTAACGCCTGCTGTTGGAATTGCAAGACCTCCGATAGTACCTTTATTAACGATCTTATCGTATAAAGAATCAGGAATGTTAAGCACTTTAGCTTTACCATTCTCATCATAGGTAATACCGTAGGCTTTATCAAGAGCCTCTTGAGCAGCTTGATATTCGGCTTCTTGCCTAGCATTTGCGGCTTCAATCTCACGTCTCTGAGCATTAGCAAGATAATCAAGACTTTCTTTAGCAGTTTCAGCTAATACTTTATCAGCTTTAGAAAAACGAATAATACGTTCGATTTGAGCATCAGAAGTACCTTTACGTTTTTCAGCAGAACGAATAACAGCTTCTAACTGATCATCTGATTTATCTTCAAGGGTCATTGTAGTCCAATCAACATGATTAGCAAAACCCTCAAGAGAACCATACGTTTGTTTGTAAAGAGCAGCTTGATAAATATCCGGATTAGTACGGAAGAAATTGTTGATAGCTTCACTTTCAGCTTGACGTTTAGCAAGCTCTGCAATATCAGCATCACGTTGAGCAAGACCTTCAACAGTCATTTCATATTGCTTAGGCGTACCATCAGCATTTACCGGAGTTAAACCAGAAATAGCAGAAATAGCAGAAACATCTATAGTTTCCTCTTGAGTTTCAGCAGCAGCAAACTCATCTAACTGAGCTTTAGTGTAAATAATCTCTCCGTCTTTAACGGCATTACCGTCAGCATCAAGATCATACTCAACATCACCGTCATCGGTAGTAAGAACAATCTTAGTAGGAGTTTCAGTTTCAGTTTCAGTTTTTTGAGTAGCAGTTTTAGCAGCTTCTTCTTCAGCTTTACGCTTAGCTTCTTCCTCTTCTGCTTTCTTACGTTCTTCTTCTGCTTTAGCAGCTTCTTCTGCTTCTTTAGCAGCTTTAGCAGCTTGTTCAGCAGCTATCTCTTCCGCAGTTTTAGTAGTATTACTATCAGTAACACCACCGGGAACAATAGGATTTGGCATAATGTTTTATCTTTTATAAATTAAGTTATAACAGTGACAAATGTAATAATAATATATGTATTAAAAATGGCATTAGAAATATTATTAGAAACAGCATTAGTACCGCCTATCACACGGCTCTCTGAAATTCCAATTAATTTATGCCATTTTAAGGCTCAAATAAAGACCTCTGACGAACCCAAATTTCAGTCGATATAGTTGTTCAATTCAACAAAAATAAGAGCCTACATTAAGACTTCCGTGGCTTATTGGCGTTAATACGATTTATGCGCTTTTGTTCCTCAAACTTGGCACGTTCCAGATTAGCTCTATCAATATCTAAGTTTAACTTAGTCATTTTAAGATAATCATCAAGAGTACCACTATTAGATTCATCTTCACTAATGTAATCATTACCATTCTTATCTACTTGAAGCTTAGCATCAGTAATAATAATATTAGTAAGATTAGTATCAGCAGCAATAGCTTCCTTAGAATCGCGATCAAGTTGAGCTTGTTCAGCTTCAAATTTACGTTGAGCTTCTGCATTAGCAGCACGAGTTTGTTCAATCTCAGCATCCCACTTCTT
>UMFQ01004193.1_pt1 | contig 12390 bp, 10 predicted proteins | sample 1965061 | NCBI WGS metagenome assembly UMFQ01 (sample SAMEA4836051, study PRJEB28245) | human gut metagenome | biome: gut microbiome; material: fecal sample | place: Denmark | collected 2008
TCAAGCATTATAAGTACTGACTCACCCTCAACAAATCGAAAACAGAAATTAATATTGTTAGGAAGCCTGTCTTCTCTGTGTCCGTTTAATACAGTATATGGAATTTCCGCAGATATTCTGTCAATAAAATAATCTCTTAATTCTTTTTCTTTTTCAGCACGTTTTGCCATATTTTCCATGGCAAGCTTTGCCGCTGTTCCAAGCCCTGCAATTCCCGGTACATTATAAGTTCCGGCACGTCTACCACGCTCCTGCGAACCGCCATGTATGAATGAACGGATTTTCACTCCTTTTCTTATATACATTATCCCGACACCCTTAGGACCATTAAACTTGTGTCCGCTTGCAGACAGCAAATCAATATTCATCTCGTCAACATTAATTGGTATATGTCCATATGCCTGAACTGCATCTGTATGGAAAAGTATTCCTTTTTCATGTGCTATTTTACCGATTTCTGCAACCGGCTGTATTGTTCCTATTTCGTTATTTGCTGTCATTACTGAAATAAGAATTGTATCTTCTCTTATTGATTTTTTAAGTTCATCCAATCTTACTTTGCCATCTGAATCAACATTGAGATATGTTATATCAAATCCATGTCTTTCAAGATATTCACATGTATGAAGCACTGCATGATGCTCAATTTTTGTTGTAATAATATGTTTCCCTTTATCAGAAAATGATTCTGCTACAGCCTTAATCGCCCAATTATCAGATTCACTTCCACCGCTTGTGAAATATATTTCCATATCAGAAGCACCTATCAGCTTTGCCGCATGATTTCTCGCTTCTTCAATCGCAATCCTGCCCTTCGTTGCAAAGCTGTATGCAGCTGAAGGATTGCAGTAAATTTCCGAAAAATACGGCATCATTGACTCTAAAACCTTTTTGTTTACTTTTGTTGTTGCGGCATTATCAAGATAAATCATTCTCATTCACTCCCAAAAGACCCAAAACTTATATCTGAAAATTTCATTTATTATCATACTCATCAAGGAAATTATGCTTTACACCGTTCTGCTTATAAGCAATAACTGTGTCAATATTAACATTTTCAACGCTTCTGAAAATATTACTCTCAACATGAGGATTAACCTGCTTCAATGTTTTTATCAGTTCCTTGATTTCAACCCGCTTTGACTGGTTTTCTTCATTATTACATGTTGTACATGTATCCGTAAATTTGCAGGCACACTGGATAAAATTAAGTCCATTATAATCACGCCATGCTTTTATATCATCTTCTCTCACAAGATAGAGTGGGCGGATAAGCTCCATTCCCTCAAAATTCGTGCTGTGAAGTTTAGGCATCATTGTCTGTACCTGTGCGCCGTAAAGCATTCCCATAAGTATCGTCTCTATAACATCATCATAATGATGTCCAAGTGCAATCTTATTACATCCGAGTTCTTTAGCATACGCATAAAGATGTCCTCTTCTCATTCTTGCACAAAGATAACAAGGCGATTTTTCTATATTGTATACAGACTCAAATATATCTGATTCAAAAACTGTTATCGGAATATTAAGAATTCTGGCATTTTCCTCGATAACCTGTCTGTTTTCCGGGCTATATCCGGGGTCCATCACAAGGAATTTCACTTCAAAATCAAATTTGTCATGGAGTTTTAATTCCTGAAAACATTTTGCCATAAGCATTGAATCTTTGCCGCCTGAAATGCAGACTGCAATTTTATCACCTGGTTTTACAAGTTCATATGTATTAACTGCCTTTGTGAACTTGGACCATATTTCTTTTCTGAATTTTTTACGGAGACTCTTTTCTACTTCAAAAGCCTTCTCATTTTCATCAGTCATGCTCATTTTATCAAGAAGCCATGCCCCAAATCCACCTTCAAGACTTTGTGCATCGTAACCTTCCGACTGTAAAAGTCTGGCTGTCTCCTCGCTTTTCTCGCCTCTTGCACAACATATAATGAGTTTTTTAGAATAATCTATATTTTTATTATCAAGTACATTTTCAGGTGCCACGATTACTGCTCCCGGAATTTCGCCGTGTGCAATCTCAGCAGCACTTCTTATATCTATAATCTGATAATCATCTTTTAAGAGTTTTTTCATTCTTTTTACTGATATACTCATACTCTGCACTCCGTTATTTACATTGATAAAATATCAGACAGATTATTGTAAATTGCACCTGCAACAGATGAATCATTCATTGAATATACATGGACGTTTTTCACTCCGTTTGCATATAAATCAAGTATCTGTTGTGTCGCATATATAATTCCTGCCTGCTTCATTGATGCTTTGTCTTCTTTAAATCTGTCTACAATTTTAATAAACTGCTGTGGCATCTTACAGCCTGAAAGTTTTATTACATTTTCAATCTGTGATTCTCTTGTAATAGGCATTATTCCCGGAATTACCGGCACATCAATTCCTGCTTTACGCACATTTTCAACAAAATCATAATAAACGCTGTTATCAAAAAACATCTGTGTTGTAAGAAATTCACATCCGGCATCAACCTTCTTTTTAAGATTAATTATATCTTCCTGTCTGTTTGCTGAATCAGGGTGTACTTCAGGATAACATGCACCACCTACAGAAAAACCACCAAACTCTTTTATTGTTGATACAAGTTCAGATGCATATTTGTATTCTTTAAAAGGTTCTCCATCAAACCACTTAGGCTTATCACCACGAAGTGCAAGTACATTTTCTATTCCTGCATCTCTCATATCAGAAAGTGATTTTATAATTGAATCTTTTGATGCTCCAACGCATGTAAGATGTGCAATTGTTGCAACACCATATTTTTCCTGAATTCCTTTTGCTATTGCAAGCGTATTTGTGCTTGTACTTCCACCGGCACCATATGTAACACTTATATATGCCGGCTTTATTGCTGCCACTCCAAAAGCAGCTTCTTTAACTTTTTCAAAATCTGAATCCGTCTTAGGCGGAAATACTTCAAATGACAGTGTCAATTTGTCTTTTCCCACAATACTGCTAATTTTCACTTATCTTTTCTCCTCGTCTTTAAGTGTCTCATTCATACTTCCACATCTGTATCCCAAAAGATCCAGTGTAACATATGTAAAACCATACTTTTTAAATTCCTGCACAATTTTAAATCTGTTTTCTTCTTTCATAAGTTTATCAAATTCAGCCGGTTCAATTTCAATTCTTGCCATCATACCATGAATTCTTACTCTTACCTGATGAAATCCCATATCAAGAAGAAGCTGCTCTGCTTTGTCTACCATTCCCAGCTTCTCTTCATTAATAGTCTCTCCATATACAAATCTTGAAGAAAGACAGGCAAATGACTGTTTGTTCCATGTAGGAAGTCCCAGCATTTTTGACAATGCTCTTATATCGTCCTTTGTCATTTTGCTCTCTCTTAATGGGCTCTTTATGCCAAGCTCGGCAACTGCTTTAAGTCCTGGCCTGTAATCCCCATTATCGTCCATATTGGAGCCTTCTGCAATACATGCAATTCCATTTTCATCAGCAATTTTTTTGATTTCTTCAAAAAGTTCATGTTTACAAATATAACATCTGTTTTTCGGATTCTGGGCAAATCCTTCTATTTTTAATTCCTCAGAATCACATATAAAATGTCTTATTCCCTCTTTTTTGCAGAAATCCACTGCCTCATTGAGTTCTCTTTTAGGAAATGAACATGAACGTGCTGTGACAGCTATGGCGTTATCACCGAGCACATCATGTGCTGCCTTTAACAAAAACGTAGAATCAACTCCACTTGAAAATGCCACTGCAACAGAGCCTAATTCTTTAATATACTGCTTCAGCTTTTCATATTTAATCTGCTGGTTTTCTGTAATATCTGCCATAAATTCTCCTTGCTTTATTCGTCACGTCTTTTATAATCACATAAATCTTTAACAACTTCACCTGCTATTATAAGTCCAACAACAGACGGAACAAATGCTGTACTGCCCGGAATAACTCTTCTCTCCGTGCATTTATGCTGTGCACCAGGTGGACATATGCAGTTTGTACGACAGCTTATCGCCATATCTTCAAGCGGTCTTACCGGCTTTTCTTCTGAATATACAACTTTCAGCTTCTTAATTCCACGTTTCTTTAACTCTCTTCGCATAACTTTTGCAAGAGGGCATACCTTTGTCTTATATATATCAGCCACCTGAAACATGCTTGGTTCAAGTTTATTTCCTGCTCCCATGCTGCTTATAATCGGAATATTCATCTCGTTGGCTTTCATTACAAGCTCAATTTTTGCTGTAACAGTATCAACTGCATCAACTATATAGTCATACTCATCAAATGGAAATTCATCTGCATTTTCAGGCAGAAAAAAACATTTGTGAATTCTCACATCCGCCTTAGGATTAATTTCAAGGATTCTGTCACGCATAACTTCTGTTTTATACTGCCCGACTGTTTTTCTTGTCGCAATTATCTGTCTATTAAGGTTTGTAAGACAAACCTTATCATCATCTATCAGGTCAAATGCACCGACACCACTTCTCACAAGTGCCTCGCATACATATCCGCCGACTCCGCCGACTCCGAACACCGCAACTCTTGAAGCTGCAAGTTTATCCATTGCTTCTTTACCAAGCAGAAGCTCTGTTCTTGAAAATTGTGTAAGCATAGATTCTATCCTCTTTCATAATATAAGCGGATGCTTCAGGCATCCGCTTATCACTTTATTTCCTAGCATTTCAATAGTTTTATTTATTAATTATTTTCCGTCAGTTTTGCTGAAAAATCTGCTAACATAAGAGGTTTTGAAAAATAGAACCCCTGTATGTCATCACAGTTAAGATTTTCAAGAAAATCAAGCTGTTCTTTATATTCTACCCCTTCTGCTGTTATCTTCATTCCAAGACTCTGGACAAGCTGTACAATAAATTTAAGAAGCTTCTCACCATTTTCATTACCAACATAATCAACAAGGCTTTTATCAAGCTTAATTGTATCAAATGGCATCTGGTTAAGAGATGCAAGTGATGAATATCCACTTCCAAAATCGTCCAGAAGAATATCGAAACCTGCATCATGGAATTTCTGTATAAGTTCAACAATCACAGTATTTTCAATTATTGCACTCTCTGTAATCTCTATCTGTACATACTTATGATCCACATCATAATAGTTAATTATCCTCTCATATTTTTCTACAACATTTGAATAGTAGAGGCTGAATCTGGAAATGTTTACAGATACAGGAAGTATCTGAATCCCTTCTTCCTGCCATTCTTTCTGCTGTCTGCACACTTCACGGAATACATATTCATCAAGTCTTATTATATTACCATTTTTTTCAAACAAAGGAATAAACCGTCCGGGTGAAATAAGTGAACCATCGTCCGCACGCCATCTGATAAGTGCCTCTGAGCCAACTATTTTACCTGTATGTGAGTTAAATTTAGGCTGATACCACACTTCAAATTTCTTATCTGCAAGTGCTTTCTCAAAACCATTCTCCAGCTTTTTATTCTCAACTATTGTATCATAATCAATCTCATCATAAAAAGCATAATGACGGTCACGTCTGTTCTTTACAAGTGCTTTAGCTCTCAATGCCTCACCATAACGTTTATCTGCATCATCAAGCTTTTCTACAGCACGTATTCCTATTACAGGATACAATCTAGGCACGCTCAACTGCTCTGATATGCCTTCAATCTCATTTATCAGCTTTTCGATACGGTAAGTAACTGTCTTTTTGCTTCTTTCAATCCAAAATATTACAAACCTGTCAGCATTAACTCTGGCTGCCTGCTCATTATCATTGCAATTAGCCATTATGACATCCCATATAGCCTTTAATACTTCATCACCACGGGCGTTGCCGCATACATTATTGACGAGCTTAAACTCACTTATATCAAGTGCAATTACATATCCTTCTATATTTTCATACTTCTTTGCTTTTTCCTTGAAATTTGAGAAATTATCTCCACCTGTAATACTATCTTTATATGCAAGCCTGAATAATTCCTGTCTTCTTCTTACATTGTAATATAAGAATATAATATTAGCCATAACAAGGATGCATATAAGGATAACTGTAAGAAACTGTATATCTCTCATTATAGGATGCATTCTTTCATCAAGAACACTCTTTGGTTCAATAGAGAAAATATACCAGTTCATATCAGCAGACTCAATCTCGAGTGGTTTATAGCAATAAAAATACTTATCGTTATCCTCATTAACACCTATACCAACCCTGCTAAGCTTCTCCCGCATATCATTTTCAACTTTTTCCTGTATGGCATCGTCATATTGTGCCGCATCACCTGTATATATGAAAATATTATCATATTCTTTCTGCATCCCGTCACCATATGATGATATTACATCACCATCGCCGGCAACAATATATGTATATCCTTCACCCTGAAATGAATCTGAAAATATCACTTCGTGAAATTTTTCTGTAAGATATGTAGCAAACAACACGCCCTTAATCTCACCTTTATCATCATATACAGGAACGCTGAGAATATTTATCATATCTTCTGTATAATCACCTACAGTATCCTGAAGCGATTCTGTAATAAATGATTCACCTTTAAGACCAACCTGATAGAATTCCCTGAATGACAAATCTTTTTCAAATCCATCTGTCGTCTTCGCAATACCATTAAGGTCAACAAATCCCATTCTTCTAAAATTATACACTTCAACGAAACTCTGCATATCGCGAATCTCTGCAATCTCATCACCTGTTGACGATAATTCATTTGCAAAACTTTGCAATACACCAAATTTTGCATCAATCTCTTTTTTAATCAAAGCTGCATTCTCTTCAGCTTCCTCACTGAGACTCGAAATAATTTCGCTTTCAAGATTTGTCTTTATATTATTAAATACAACTGATACCGTCACAATAAAAGCCAACGATATCAAAAGCAGCATAATTGTAATAAAAAAACCGTTTTTCTTCTGTTTCATAAAATAAAATCCCCTGATTACATCATTAGCTAATACATCTTTGTTGCATATAATTATAACACCTAAATATATTAGCTGTAAATGTAACAGGGAAATATAAGCTCACCAATAGTACTTATTTACCATCTTTAAACATTTCATTTAATGTACGCCATCCAAGCACAGCACATTTTACTCTTGCCGGCATATGCGAAATATCCTTTAATACTGATGCTTCCTCAAGCTGGTCAATTTCATCATCTGATGCTTCACCCTTTATCATTCTCAAAAAAATATCAGCAAGCTGTAAAGCTTCTTCTTTTGTTTTTCCAACAATCAGATCAAGCATCATATCAGCTGATGCCTGTGATATAGCACAGCCGTCACCCTGAAATGAACCATCTTTGATAACTCCGTCCTCAAATTTAAGATTGAGAAAAATGTCATCACCACAGCTTGGATTAACACCCTCAAGAATCATATTGGCATCATCAAGTGCATGCTTATGACCAGGATGAAGATTGTGGTCTGTCAGTACCTCATTATAGAATGTCTTATTCTCCATAACCCATCTGTCTCCTTATCTGTGAAAGACTATCCACAAATGTATCTATTTCTTCACATGTATTGTAAAATGCAAGACTCACTCTTGTAGATGAAGAAATACCAAGATATGCAAGAAGCGGCTGTGCACAGTGGTGTCCGGCACGCACTCCTATATTATCTGCATCAAGTATAGATGCTACATCATGCGGATGTACTCCGTCAAGTGTAAATGATAATATTCCGTGATGTGATGATGCATCAGGCGAGCCTATAATATGCACACCATTTACGGCTGTCATTTTTTCAAAAGCATACTTTGTAAGATAATCTTCTCTTTCCTGTATAACATCAAATCCGGTTTTGTTGATATATCTTATCGCCTCTGCCAGTGCAACCGCACCTGACGCATTAACTGTTCCCGCTTCAAACTTGTGAGGAACCTCCGCATATACCGCACTTTCTCTTGTAACGGATTCAATCATTTCACCACCATAAAGAAATGGTGGCATCTGCTCAAGAAGTGATTTCCTTCCATATAATACGCCAATTCCCATAGGTGCAAACATTTTATGTCCCGAAAATGAAAGGAAGTCCACTCCAAGTTCCTGGACATTAACAGGAATATGCGGAACACTCTGTGCTCCATCAGCAACAAAAACAATTCCTCTGTCATGGCAATATGAAGCATATTTCTTTATATCATTCTTACTTCCAAGTACATTGGAAATCTGTGTCATTGCAACTATTTTCGTCTTATCTGTTATAGCATTTTCAAAAGCTTCATCTGTTATAACGCCGTCTTTTGAACATTCAATAAATTTAAGAACCGCACCTGTTCTTCTTGCGGCCTGCTGCCATGGTAAAAGATTACTGTGATGTTCCATGATGCTTACAACAATCTCATCGTCTTCTTTTAACATTATCTGTGAAAGGCAGTATGCGGCAAGATTAAGTCCTTCAGTTGCATTTCTTGTAAATATGATTTCTGATGAATCTGCTGCACCGATAAAATCTGCAACTGTCTTTCTTGCATCTTCATACTCTTTTGTTGCTTTCTCAGCAAGTGCGTAAAGACCTCGAAGCGGATTTGCATTTGACTTTTCATAGAAATCACGCTCTGCCTGTATTACACATTCAGGCTTTTGTGAAGTTGCAGCATTGTCAAGATATATAACATCAGCAGAATTAAAAAGCGGAAAATCTTTTCTTATTTCAATCCCCTGTTGTCTGAACTGCTCTTTATTCATTCTCCTGCTCGCCTCCATTTTCAAGTAACTGTTCACCTTCAAGGTAATCACTCATCATATTTTTAGTATCCTCATCCGGTATAAGATTACATACCGCCTTAATTCTTGCCTTTGACATTTCTTCATATACCTGTTCACGGCTGAGACCTCTTGCCTGCATATAAAGCATTATCTGCTCATCAAGCTCACCTATTGTTGCACCATGGTTACCTTCAACATCTTCCTCAGCACATAAAATAATAGGAATTGTCTGGTTTACAACATTATCATCAAGCAAGAGCACATCCTCTTTTTCGTTACCTACAGCACCGGCTGCCCCTTTCTTAAAATCAATTGTACCTCTGAACAGCTTAAATGCACCGTTTTTCAATACACCGGCTGCATTTATTTCACTCTCTGTAACTTTTCCTTCATGAACGGCTTCATAGTTCATATCAAGTCTGCCGTCATTGTTTACCATATAACCGATATCAGTCTTTAATGAACTTCCTTTTCCTTTAAGAACAACACGGCACCCCATATAATTTTTATCGCCATCAAGTATAACCTGTACTATGTTAAGTCGTGCATTATCATCAAGAACCGCCCCGATATCATTAAGGCATGAATAATCTGAAGAATGTCTTAACAGCTGGACAAGATTAACTTTTGAGCCGCTTCCGGCCTGTATTCTTGTCTGGACACCAAACATTTTATTTTTTTCTTCATCATGCAGACTGTCTGAAAGATAATCCATCACAACAGTTATTATGCTGTCCTTATCCGTCTCAATAACAAGCTTGTTAATTGTTCCCGCATCAGCAGGCACTTTTACTATAGCCGGTTTTGACGATGTAATTCCCGGTTTTGTCTTTAAAACAAAGCTGTTTACTCCTGAATCACTTATAAGTTCATCAATATCTCTTCCCATGCCGCTTGTTTCTTTGTCAACGCCGGAAAGTGCAATACTGTCCACAAGTTCTCTTTCACATGTAACTTCGTCAGGAGTTGTCACAACCATGCTTCCGCACTCAAATTCCGGCACATCTTTGACAACGCTTTCATTCATTCCCAGCCAGTTAAATGTTTTTGCTGACAATTCATTTATCTTAATATCCATATTACTCTCCATTTCTGCATCATTAACCTATGCTGCCCTTCATTTCAAGGCGGATAAGATTATTCATTTCAACTGCATATTCAAGAGGAAGTTCTTTTGATACATTATCGGCAAAACCACTTACAATCATTGCTCTTGCCTCTTCCTCGGAAATACCTCTCGACATAAGATAGAATACAGCCTCATCGCTGATTCTTCCAATTCTTGCTTCATGTCCGACATCAGCATCCTTTGTTCTTATATCCATTGCCGGAATTGTATCTGAGCGGGAAATATCATCAAGCATAAGTGACTGGCATGATACTGCAGACTTGCTTTGCTTTGCCTGTGGTTTTACAACAACAGAGCTTCTGAATGTACTTATGCCGCCATCTTTTGAAATTGACTTTGTATTGACATATGATGTCGTCTTAGGTGCATTATGGACAACTTTTGTACCTGTATCAAGATTCTGTCCTTTTCCAGCAAATGTTATTCCTGTAAATTCTGCTCTCGCACCTTCTCCGTTTAATACACTCATAGGATAAAGGTATGAAACATGTGAGCCAAATGAACCTGATACCCACTCAATAGTACCGCCTTCTTCTACTAATGCACGCTTTGTATTAAGGTTATACATATTCTTTGACCAGTTCTCTATAGTTGAATATCTGAGTTTCGCATTCTTACCAACAAATAATTCAACGCAACCGGCATGAAGATTGGCAACATTATATTTTGGTGCTGAACATCCTTCAATAAAGTGAAGATATGCACCCTCATCTACAATAATCAGCGTATGTTCAAACTGTCCTGCCCCTGGTGCATTAAGTCTGAAATATGACTGTAACGGAATCTCAACTGAAACTCCGGGTGGTACATATACAAATGAACCGCCTGACCATACAGCTCCGTGAAGTGCGGCAAATTTATGGTCTCTAGGTGTTACAAGCTTCATAAAATGCTTTTTAACCATATCTGCATACTCACCTGTCAATGCACTTTCCATATCTGTGTATACAACCCCCTGTGCTGCAACTTCTTCACGGACATTGTGGTATACAAGTTCTGAGTCATACTGTGCACCAACCCCGGCAAGTGATTTTCTTTCTGCCTGAGGAATACCAAGTTTTTCAAATGTATCCTTAATATCTTCCGGAACATCAGACCACTTTGCACTCATTTTAGTATTTGGACGGACATAAGTTACAATATCGTCCATATTGAGTCCCTCAATTGACGGACCCCAGTCAGGAACTTTCATCTCATTGTAAATCTGAAGTGCCTCAAGTCTGAAATTCTGCATCCACACAGGGTCATGTTTCTCAGATGAAATCTTTTCTACAATCGCTGGTGTAAGTCCTTCTTTTACTCTGTATACATCTTTTTCTTCATTTCGGAAGTCATACATACTTCTGTCTACATCATTGACGTTCGTCTTTTCTCTCATGGGTAATTACTCTCCCTTCACAAATCTGTCAAATCCGTTATTGTTAATCTCTTCTACAAGCTCTGCTCCGCCTGTTGTAACAATCTTACCATCCACAAGAACATGTGTGTAATCAACGTGGAGTGATTCAAGAATCTTAGTATTATGTGTGATAATAAGAAGAGAACCCTCCTTGTCCTTCTGATATTCACAGACACCCTTAGATACTGTACGCACCGCATCTACATCAAGGCCAGAATCTGTCTCGTCAAGAATAGCAAGAGACGGCTTTAACATAAGAAGCTGTAAAATCTCTGCCTTCTTTTTCTCACCACCTGAAAATCCCACATTAAGATCTCTTTCCGCATATGACTCATCCATATCAAGAACTTCCATTGCCTTTTTTAATTCTTTCTTGAATTCCCAGAGACGGATTCTCTTACCATTTCTCTGCTCCAATGCACTTCTTATAAAATTGCTGAGTGAAATTCCCGGTATTTCGATAGGATTCTGGAATGATAAGAATATTCCGTCTTTTGCTCTTACATTAACCTCTTCATCAACTATATTCTTTCCGTTAAATATAATCTCGCCGCCTGTAACGCTGTACTTAGGATTACCCATTATAGTGTATCCGAGTGTAGATTTACCTGCACCGTTAGGTCCCATAAGCACATGAGTCTCCCCTTTACCAATATTCAAATTTATACCACGAAGAATCTGCTGTTCTTCAACATTTACTGACAAGTCTTTTACTTCCAACAAATTATTGCTCATCATTTTTCATCCTTTCACAATCTTGTTATTTTCAGAATTCCGATTGGCTTACTAGGAATTCTTGAAACATTATATTATGATTCTTTGCCAAATTCAATACTTAAATTCAAAATTTTTTATAAAACTGCGATTAGTGCACCCCAGCGGAAATATTGCCGTGTCATCGCTGACATCTTCCTACCGTTGCAACAGCGTAACCTTACACCGCCGTAACAAAAAAGACTCCGAAACACACAAATGTGATGTCTCAGAGCCTTTAACCAACAGATATTATTATATTGGCACAGCATTATTTTGATATAACATGTTTTTTCTTATGAAAAATCTTATAAATCCAAAAAATCAAACCGCCGATGATAACCGTAAAAGCTGCATAGAACTTTATCCACGACGCAACGTCGGTTTTT
>UMFQ01002006.1_pt1 | contig 11992 bp, 15 predicted proteins | sample 1965061 | NCBI WGS metagenome assembly UMFQ01 (sample SAMEA4836051, study PRJEB28245) | human gut metagenome | biome: gut microbiome; material: fecal sample | place: Denmark | collected 2008
TGCAACAGAAAGGAAACGAATATTATGAAAACCTACAAAGCAAGCGTATATGACAAGGACACAAAGCGGTATGTAATAATTGAAAGTGAATACAATCGCAAAAGCGATTTTATTAGTGATTTAAGATTAAATGGCTATAGAGTTAATCCTACACACGTTAAGGAAAAAGATGTTTTTGATTATATAACCGAAAACACCAATTGTAATTGGTGGGACTGGAAAGAAATAAAAACACTGCCCACTTTATAAGTGAAATAAAAATTTTAAAGTTGCAACGTTGCAACAGAAAGGAAACGAATATTATGAAAATTAATGGTACTGAGGTTAAGGGAATTAAAAAGGCAGTAGGCAGATATAACAGTGCAAACAAATCAGGTGAACCCATTGTGATGATTATATTTGACACTATAACAAATACAGTTGAGTGTGTGGCTGTTGAGTGGTTTTTAGATAATCAGGAAATAGCACCTAACGGCTATTTGAGATATGAAAACATAAGTGATTTATTGTGTGATGCGTATGATAAAGAGTATGTAAAACCTACAATGACGAATATTCAGGCAGTATTAAGAGAATATGTATTATAAAAAATAATCCCCATGAGAAAATCTCACGGGGTTATTTTTATGTTCTCAAACTGATAGCGTGTTTGCTTTGTGCGTTTATCCAGTTTCTAACAATTTCACCTACTGAATTATCTGCATAAAACACACGATTAAATGTTATTAAATTATTAATAAGTTTATGTACGTCTGTCGGCTGTTCTGCTAGTGACTGGACGTGTAGGGGGTTCGTATCAGTTTCAAAACTGTATACAATCTTCTTTTTTAAATCGAGATTTTCCGTTTTTGTTTGAATGTTAAAAAATAGAAATACGCTATTGTTATAATGTACAATATTGCAAGCTATAATATCACTATCAAAAAATATATAAGCCCTATATACAATATTTTCCTTTTTAATTTTAAATGGTGCGTGTGGGTAATTTTTTATTTCCCATTGACCTGTAGTTATCATTTTCAATTGTGGGTTGTCAAACGCAAAGTATTTACTAACTTTTCCAGTTTGGCCCCTGCTGTCTGAGTATTCCAGAGCTAAGGTTAATTCACTATCACCATATGTAAATAACTTCAAGTCACCCTGTTTAATATCTGAAATTTTACCTAAGCCCATCTCGGCAAAATATGGGCAGTATTGATTGACAGTATTTGCTATCATGTAAATAACAGTGTTATCTCTATCACGCATAATAGAGGATAAAAGTTGAGTAAATATAACAAATTCATTATTAAGATAAAAAGAACGGGTCATAAATTCATCAAATAGAATATATTTAAAATATCCGTTATCTGCACCTTTTGTACGCTCCCAGGCATTTAAAGAAAAGCACTTGCAAAAACTTTGTTCACATTTTTCCTCAGTATCTGTATTATATAGGAAAAATTCCCTATTTTTGTATGTAGTGCTGTTAAACCGGCCATTGGATAGTTTTTCAATTAATGCTGAATGTGGTTTAAACAAACTTTGGATATTTTTCGGCATAATTTCCTCATCGTATCTTCTAATATATGCCAATCTAAAATTATTTTTGAAATATCCCTCTATTTCTTGTTTGCATACTGCGTATGTTTTACCGTTTGAACGTTGCCCTATAATTAAATTGTATAGTGCGTTTAACTTATTAATCTTTTTTAGTGAATAGTATTCATTTTTCATTAAAATCACACTCCCAGAAATTTGTAGCCAATTCTTGACTTTTCTCAAATAATGTATGCTCTTTTGCACCGCTACCGAAATTTGTACCACACATTAAATAATATATGAATTGTTCGGATAGTGACATGTTATAATCCTGTTCCTCCATGTGTATGTAGCTATTTTCAGATACTTCGGCATAATTTCCTTGATAGTCTTTTACCATAATTTTGTATGGGTCATTAATATATGTCAATGTATTTTTGCCTGTATACTCTTTCGGTATATACATTTCATTATCAAAAAATTCAAATGGTTGCAACGTTGCAACTATATACGGAACAGCACACTTTTTATTTAATCCAGAAACTGTTATATTAAATTTCCCGTCCTGCTCATAAGCATAACGCTTTGCACCTAGTGTCTTGAAATGGGCGTAAACTCCCTCAAAATCCCATATCCCCAGAGGTTTTTCAAGTCCTTTAATTGTTTTAGGTTTAGCTAAATTCAAATCAATTTCATAATAGTTTAATGTTTTGTTAATCTCATTAATACAGTTTTTGTTATACTCATTTATCCAGTTTTTGTAATTTTCATAGTTTAAGAATTTTATACTATCCGTATCACAATAAATAACATCTTCATTAATTTTCAATATACCTTTAAAAAGTTCGTGCCTAGCCCATGCAGTAATCCACACACCCCACTGATATACTAATACCTGTTTTTTATTCTTTATGTAATTTTCTTGTAATGCTTCTGCAATATCTTTTTTTTCTGTATTCCATTCTTTGCCGTCAAAAACAATATCGTCATTTACTGGATTGGTTACGCACATTCCAAATAAACTATTTAGCATACCTTTGCCGACTAGATATTCAACTTCTTTTCCTATCACACCCTTTAGTGAGGTTTTGTCGTTGTAAAATTTTAACGCACATTCTATAATCTGTTTGGGCAAATATCCATAACTTGACGTGTAAAATTTACCAATTGATAAATGTTCATAAGAATAAAATTGTTCAAAGTCCTTAAAATCAATATCTGTAAAATATATAAATATTTTATCTGCTGATACAATTCGCCCATTGTCAACTATTGCATTATTACAAACGGAGCATTTTGAACGTGATAAAATGTGATTACATTTTTTAGCAATAACGTTAGTTAATTCAACTTCAAAAACGCAAGGATAATTTTTAATACAATATCTAAAATCTGTTAAATCTTTTATGTGAACTTTTGTAAATGGTTGCATTGGATATTTCTTCCTAATCATAACAGAGGGATAAGAACTTGTAAAATCAATACTTGCAACATTTTCCATTACCATTCCCACATACATATAGTTAGCATGGGTATAACCACCCATAAAACTTTTATGCAATAGGCAAAATAAGTCTTTATCAACGGGGGCTATCTTCTTAATCTTCTCTCTATATTTTGGATAATATGTCTGTTTTTTAATGTAGTTTTGGCAATATTTTCTAACATATCCCGTTTTTGTTAATGGGATTTTTGTTATATCATTATCATTTTTTGCCATTTCTTCAAGTATAAAATAATGTAAAATTTTTACGTCATGCTCACAATATCCTAATTCTTCTTTTGTCAGTAATGTTTTCCAAGTTCTTAAAAGTTTGTAATTTAAATCACCTGTTAATTTTTGTATTTTTACGCTTGTTAAGTCGTCCGCTGTCTTTGCTAAATTCATGCCACTAAGCATTAAACTACATTTTAAATCAAAACAATCATTCATAGTACATTTAATAGGGTGACGTGCATTTCTAGCAAAAACATCTTTGAAACGTTCATGACCGATTAGAAATTGAAACTCATAACCTAAATTGTGAATATATATTATAATTCTTCTATATTCATTTAATTGCAATACTTCTTTTAACTTATTCAATGTAAAATCAAAATCTTCCCATGTTCTGCCGTATACATAATTTCCATTTAATGAAAACATAAAAATATACATACACGCTCTTTTGTTTTCGCCGTCGTAAAAAGAGGACGTTTCAATGTCAAACGCAAAAGGCGCATTGTAATATTCTATAAATTGATTGTCTCGTGTACGGGTTGTAACTGTTTGTAAATTATTTTTTAAAATGTTAAAATCAAAATCGTTTACACTTATCAACTATTACACCCCTTTTTAAAAGAATAGTTGCAACGTTGCAACTATTCAAGCTTTTGTAATTGTTCACGCATTAAATCGTACATTTCATTTTGTGTTTGTGCTGAACTTTCAAGGCGGTTCAACAATGAATTTATTTCATTATCGCTAAACCCGTTTTCAACCATTTCAGCAATAAATTGTTGCACAAAATCACTATTCGGTAACTCTGCACTTATTCCGCTATTACCAAAAATTGATAAAACTCTATCAACATTTTCCTCAGAAATATTTAAACGTTTTGCGTGTTTTGACATGATAGCTTTTGTTTCTTTCACTGTTGTTTTCTGTCCTAGAAACTGTCTAATCTGTACATAGTGTTTTAGTAGTTCTGCTCTGCTTTCGCCTTTTGACCCCGTCTTAAAAAAATTCTTTTTTGTTGAAAATTTACTTTCGTGTAGGAACGTATTCCATTTACTAGAAATTATAGGGTTCTTGCCGTACATTCCACTTTTTTTCAATTGACTAAGGCGTAAATTTGCTTTACGCCCTTGCCTTAAAATCTCCGCTTTCAATTGCTCATTTGTTAAACCACTTGCATAAAATTCATTCATCATACAAATACACCGCCTTGTAACATATTTACTATATATTGTCTTTCGCTGTCTGTACACCTGAAATTTATTTCAGGGTTGCTAACAACTGTAAACCCCTTAAAATCTGATAGTTTTTCAGTTTTTTCACAAGCATAACCTACAGTTCTCCCGTAATTGTCAGGCACGTTTAAAATCGGTCTGTCAATTATGAAATAACAATGTTGAGGTTGCCACGTTGCAACAGACGGCGAACTTGCACTCGCTTCTTGGTAATTAGTACCAGTCGCAAAACCGCTATACAATTTCTCGGCACTGCTAACCATACCGCCAATATTTCCGCTAGCAATTGATGTTACACCACCTACTACACCGCTAACCACATTTCCGATAACTGTATTTGCATAACTTGTACTGTCGTTTCCAGTCATTGGAATCGATACGCCTACTACACCATTTCTGTAAATGAATGGTATATCGTCTTTAAATACAATTGCCGTTCCTGCACCCGTGGTATAGTCGACTATCATTTTTACTGAAATTCTATGCCCCATAAATTCAGCTGTTGATACTGGTACAACGCCAATATATGGAATATATAGCTGGGCTGTCGTGTATGGTTCATAATCTAGGAAATTTTTGAATTTAGTAAAAAATGTGCATTCACCTAAATCAATTAAACTGTTTACATTTTCCGTTAGTTTAATACCATTTACACCCGTGTTTGTTCTGCCGATTACAATCGGTTCAGCTTGCGTAGCCGAATTTTTCAAAGCTACATTAAACGGAAATAAACGCAAATCAATTATGCCGTTCATAGGATTTTCACCCATTAACGCTAACCCTTTTACAATTTCTTGAAATTTTGTTTCGTCTGCGTTCCATAAAAAATCCGCCAAATTTTTTACAGTATTTGCATTAACTGCAAAACTGCGGTTAAAAACGTTCACATTTGATAGTGTAGGTTTATTCAAATCTATTTTGTCTGTGTAGTTGTTCGGGTCAGTATTTTCAATTCCGTTAAATCCGTCTCCTGTATCATCAGGTTCATTCCATTTGTCTTGCTGTGTGTTATCTTTAATGCCATCGCCCTGTAAAACAGTGTCAGAAATTGAGCCATCTTCACCCATTTTTCCAATAATTATATCGTCGCTCGGATTGTTCAAATCATCACGCTTAGCTGCATTTTCAGATAATGCACAATAGCACCCCGTATTCGCACACATTTTAAAAATGTCTTTTTTCGTTCCCTTAAAATGGGTGTGAACTCTTATTCCTGCCACAAATTCCCATAACTTGTCACCATATGGGGTATTAACTAACCAATCTGTGGTATTATATCCTGATTCATAATAAGCGCTACTGTTCATCAAACCCCATGTTAAACGGTCAACAAATAAATTTCCACCCATAGGAAACATTTCAGCATTAGTATACGATGTATCCTTTCTAAAATTTTGAAAATCTCCATACATACAGGGGGTTATTCTGCCAATAAAGTCGTTTAAATACCAGCCACGTGTAGTTGAATTACCAATATATGGGCGGAGTTCTATTCCTATGATATATGGATACGTATTTTCGTTTTCACCATTATAATAATCGTTTATTGAAAACTGGTGTATATCGTTAGTTACTGATTTGTTAATACATGAATGTATAACGGGTAAAAAACATAAACCTTTAAATGGAAATTTCAAAAGCGGTTTATAATTAATATATGACGTTTCTGTTTGGTCATATGCAACCCTCCACTGCGAAACCTCAAAAAATGAACCATAGTTTGACATACGGTCAGTACCTGCCAAAAACACTCCTGTGTCGATAGGGTCAGAAAATGTATTTAATGATGGGTCACGATTGTATTTATCGCACCACATCATTATAGAATTTGGATTTTTGAAATTTGTTCCGATTAAAAACGATTGGTCAAAATGCTGGTTTAGTGCTACCTTTCCTTGTTCAATCCATTCGGCTAATCTTGGAAAATCTGCACGCAATCCTTTAAAACCCTCTGGAGCTCCTGATATTTGTTCACCTGTTCCCCATATTTCTGTATTTAGTTTCATTTAATTACACTCCATTCTCCGCAGTTCCCTGATTACTTCCACCACCTGCCACATTTAGCACAAAATTGTAACTATTTACCGTAGCAGTGTCAAGGTTAAAATCTCCACCAGTAAACTCTATTACTTTCATTTCCTTATTACCTTTTAATGGTAACATTGTATCAGGGATATATGTACTTCCAATATTTTCATTTCTAGTAACTAAAAATTCGCTAGATAATAGTGCTACTGAATATGTAAATATATCAAATTCACACTGTAAAATAATAGTTTCTGCACTCTCAATGTCCGCTGAAATTATGTGATAGTATCTATCAAAAAATGGTATATACACCATATTTGCGTTAAACGTTTCAGACGTACAGAATAATCGTATACGGGGTGTAAAACTGTTCATAGTATCCAGTATTTCACAATTATAATTAATTGCATTTGTTAATGTTTTTTGAACTGTCCGTACGTCCTGCGAACATTGATACGTTGTTATAATTGGCATTTTTTCTCACCTCAATATAGTTGCAACGTTGCAACTTTTTTAGGGTTGCAACGTTTTTAACTATCATTTTGTTATGCTGTTTTTTGACGTGTCTGCTACTATAAATACAACACAATTTTCCATGGTATCATTGAAATAGCTTGCATCGTACTTGTAGAAATAATTCCAATATTCTCCTTTTGGATTGTAAATACTTGTAACTCTCGGATTGGCGTTACATACCATGCAGGCATCACGGTCAAAAATAGTGCCAATAATACCCGACTGAGATACCTTGTTACCACTAGCAGTTGTAACATCGATTTTTGAAATTTCTGCAAAATCAAACGTTTCACCCGTTCCGCTACCCTGCCAGTATGGAACCTCAGAATACCCACTTAGCTTCACAAGGTCATTGTGGAACGTGTCACTCTGTAGATAAACCTCAGCAGTATTTACAAATCGTGACAAAAGCACCATTTTCATGTCACTTTCAGGAGTGAAAGTTGTGTAACCGCCGTCATTGAACAGCATTGACGGACGCTGAATGTACTTGATATACTCCTTGATTTTGCCAATTGCATATCTTAGAAAATCTTTATCCATAAGAGCGTGGTCCGCTTTCAGGGGCTGAGTAAACTCTGTGTTATACATTGTCAAAAGATTAACAACATTGTTATTGCTGTGTATCTTCTCTGCGATAAGATTATTAACAGTTCGTGTTTTAAGTATGTCATTTGACAAAGTGAGCTTAAAACGTATTCTGTTTTCAATCATAGCAAAAAAGCTATTCATTTCAGCAGGTGAATTAAATGCACTCTTGACCTGCATTTCTGTAAATGACATCTGCACTTCGTACGTTACCTTGCTATCATAAAATTTTGACTGAACGTTAGGTGCAGTAAATACGAATGGGTCATAACTTTGACCATTGGTTAGTTTCCAGCTGTCATTCTCAACAGCATCAGGCATTTCACAACGAACTTTTTGCATCGCAGAACCATACTTCCAATTATCCACCAAAATGTCGGGAGCTGTCGAATTGTAAACTCGGTCAACAAAAGTCGTCCTACCGACTTTATCAATCAGTTTACGGACGTAATTGTCAACATCTGTCACTTCAAGTATCTGCTTGCCCATGTCGACAACGTTTTCAAGATTTTCCGTTGTTATAGCACCCTCACCGATTATTTCCTGCTGTGCTTCATTCAAAATTGTGGCAATTTGTGTAACTTCCATTATAATTTACCTCTCTTTATTTCTTCACCTTTAAGGCGATAATATGTGTTTAGTTTCTTTCTCAACGTATTGTCAATCCCTTTAAAACATGAAAACTTATCTTTAATAACATTTTCATATTTTAACCAATCTGCAAGGCATAACCAAAACACAAAATCATCACTATATAAAATATAGTCTTTTAAATCTTTCTTGCCTTGGAGTGTATCTACTACTACTTTTAACACAACTGCTCTTGCAAGATTGACATAATTTTCCGCATATGTCGGGCTTCTCACTTTTTGCATTTTTTAATATACTCCGATTAGAATTATATCGGCAATTGCCTTGACGAATAAATCAACTACAGAAAACATGGCTAATTGACGTTCACTTTCAATCATCTGCTGTGACGTGGTAACTCCTATATTACCACTTCTTGTAAATTCATGTACAGTTTTTTCATCTCCTGCCGTGGTAACTGTAGTGTTTATATCCTGCGTATCGGTATTAGTTCCCGTATTGGTAGTTTTTGTATCATTGATAAAACTATCAGATTTGTCAAAAGTTGTCTTTCCAGTTGTAATTGACGTGTCAACCCCTACAGTATTTGTATTTACACCCCTGTTTGTTTGCGTGATGTTTGGTGTTCTTGTGTCTGCTCCTTTTTCTGTCATGGAATAGTTTTCAATGGGATTATATTCCAATGATAGAGTATCAACTAACTTGTCGTACTCGTATTTGTGAGATTTACCATATAATGCTATATAGTCGCTTGCCTGTTTCACTCTATTAGTATTATTTGTGACATTTTCGCTATCATAATACAGATAAAAACCACGCTCACCAAACTTGTTTACAAAATATGAGAACATTTCAGCCGATGTAAAAACTGTAAATAATTTCAAGTCTGCTGATACCTTGTCAAAGATAGTATTTATAGTGGGAAACTTTTCAACCCACTCATTCAGCGTTATTATCTTCCGCATTGTCTTTTCCCTCTTCCTCTGTAGGGGGTTCCTCAGTTTCTGTTAAGTCTTTCCATTCCTCAGAAATTTCAACAGTTATGTTTGTACCAAACATTTTGTTAATTTTATCAACTGCCTGCTGTCGGTTATTCAACATATTAATAACATTTACAAATAATGCACTATCATTAATATTAACCTCTGCTGTATTTAGCCGTTCTCGTTTCATGTTAAAATTTGCATTTACTCCGATTGAATTGTAAAAATTTGCAAGCCAAAATTGATACGTTTCAACAGTCTGCTGTAGGATTGTAGCAACACTTGTATTATCTGCCATTTTTATCGGTGTAATACAGTTTAAAATTGTGTCGTCAATCATAACAGCAGGATTGCCGTTATATAACTGTTTTAGAACTTTTTCACCTGCAATTCTCACTGTATCATCTTTGCACAAAAATGCGGTCTGAACTCTGCCGTTTTTCAATGCACTGGATATTGTTACCACACAATCGGCTAGCATATTTGCTGTTAGTGTTAGTATAGGATACAAACCACCTGTCATTGTTTGTGTGGGATATTTGTCGGTATCACTGTTAAACATTGCCACTCCGTCAACGTCTAACTTTACAATTTTACTTCCTAAAATTGGATTGGCAATAACAAATTCTGTAGGCAAATAATACTCGTTAGGATAACCTCCATAATTTCCATTTAGTGCATATAGTTTCCCATTGAACTCAGTGAACACAACTCTTCCTGCCACAAATAGCCAAAAGTTCATCACCTGTTCATCAATGGTATCTGGTAAGTTATCCCATGTAAACATATTGATAACACGATTTAGCAACATTTTGTAATAGTAGCTAGTTAGTTGTGTTTTGTCTATGTTTGAAACTCCAAATTCGCTCCAGTTCCATGGCTTTATTTTTGAACCCATTTTTTCACCTCTTTTTTCAATCGGTTGCAACGTGGCAACTTTTATTACCACGTTCTGCCGATTTTGTTATTTACTGTATCTGGATTGAGTAAAATTCACCATTGGTTGACTTGCCTTTGACAAATCTTACCTTTACTTCTTCGCCTGCGTTTAGGCACTCGCTGAGAATGTCTGCCAATTCTTCCATGTGGTCAAGACAAACCTTAGAAGAGAACCCAAAAACTCCAATGTCTGTAGCGATGTAGCCAATATCACATGGTTTCTTATCTCTATCAAGTCCACCATTTTCTACCACTGCACAGCCTGAAACAGTGTGCCACTCGCTCGCTTCTGTTGTCTTGATTGAAATACTTCCACTCTTAGCGTTAAAAATATCCTTTTTGCTCATGTTCACATTAAAACCATTCATGTTTTAAAACCTCTTTCCATGTTTTTTTTTTTTTTTTTTTTTTTTTTTTTTTTTTTTTTTTTTGTAATTTGTTTAATATAATAGTTATGTACGTTAGATAACAATAGCGGTTTAGCACTCTTATTTTGTAAATGTTAATTATTATCAATTTGCTGTTGTATTGTTAAATGCTCACATAACGTATTAACTGTTAAAAATTAACTATTTTGTCAAGAATGGCTTCATAAAGTGCATTAATTAGTTTCGCTCCTGCTATTCCATTCTCTTTCTTTTTCAGTTTTCGCAAAATCTCATTTGTAGCTTTTTCAGTGCCTTTACCATAAATGCCGTTAAAATCAACACTTGTACTAATTATTTTACAAGTTTTTGCCAATTTTAACATCATTTTGTAAGCGTAAACCCCTGCATTGTTATCCCCACGTTTTAGTCCTGAATTGTCAAGTGAATTGCCTTTATATCTCAGAACACCTAAAAAATTAGTATACGTGTGCCTCTCTTTTGCTACAAAGTTATGCCCATTCCAATTTTGGTCATAACTGTAAAAATAGCTTGTGTTTCCATCGCCCGTTGCTATTGAGATATGCCCGATATTATCAGCCGACTTAAAAATACATATATCACCCTGCATTGGTACAAACTCAGGAGTATTTGAAATTTTTGTAAAATTCTTTACAAGAGCCGATACCTCTTCGAAGCGTGTAAAATACTGTTGAGCATTAAAATTATATGGATAGTATGTAAAAACGTTAAAACATTTTTGCATATAATCATTAACTAAGTCGCAACACTGATACGGGTAAACCCCGTCAAACTCAATTGATTTTCCTAGGGTTTTAGAAATATATTCCTTAAATGTCATTTTTCTTTTACCTCTAAATCTGTTAATCTATGGTTAATTACTTTTATTTGCTCTTCAACTACTGGCAATCTTCTAGCAAAATTGTTATGCTCTGCTACTCGTTTTTCCAGCTGTTGCACTCGGTACTCTGTTAGCTTAAACCCTGAATAACTACCAATAAATGTACCTATCAGGGATAGCACTGCAACTATTATCGTGCTCCACATTAGACTTTACCATTTTTTGAAAACTGAGTTCCGAAGTAAAACGCAATTACAGTTGTAAAAACTGTCATGTACTGTTCACTTGTTATCTTTCCGGCTAGTGATAACAAACAAAATACAGCCGTTAGTAGGATTGTTACGATTGATTTTATTGTTATCTTCATGTTTACTCCCCCTGTGGCATTGTTGCACCTTTTATACGTCTGTAAATTGCTTCCTCTGCTCCAAAATCAACTTTTACAAGTTCTGGAATTTTAGCACCCTCTGTATAAAATGTGGGGTTTACATTCACGGGTATCAAATGACTTCTTTCACACTGTTTGGCTTCATGCTCATCGTCAAATATTTTGTCACACCATTCACAAACAAAAAGTCTTTTCATTTCTGCTTACCTCCTTTTTATTGTTAAGGTTTTTTTCTTTTGTTCCTCTCCCTTAACTCTAT
>UMFQ01014426.1_pt1 | contig 11901 bp, 7 predicted proteins | sample 1965061 | NCBI WGS metagenome assembly UMFQ01 (sample SAMEA4836051, study PRJEB28245) | human gut metagenome | biome: gut microbiome; material: fecal sample | place: Denmark | collected 2008
TTCATTACATATAAATGTTTTATAATTAGTACCATCATATTTTGTAATATAGTCACTGTATACTGATGCTATATATACATCATCATGCTGTGTACATATATATCCATATGGCTGCTGCCATCTGTGTTCGGAATTATCAATCACTTCCCCTATATAATTACTATCTGTATCCTTGAAATTTGTAATATCAAATCTGAATATCCCACTAAATGAATCTGCAACAAAATACAATTCATTTTCTTTAACAGCCATATTAATAATTCTTAGATTTCTTTTTTCATTTTCAGAAAATTCATTAAATATTAAATCATTAAATATAAACACCGGCTTTCCGGCAGCACTGAACATATTAATAACCGAGCTTCCATCCGAACCTATATATCCGTCGCTTACAGCAATCGTATATGCAATATCAGGTGTAGTATCAAACACACCAATTTCATTATCCATAAAATATCGTTTTAATTCTATATAACTTTCATAAATCTCTGTCCGCATTGACTTAATCGTTGCTTCAGTAAGCGGATGCGGTCTCCAGATTAAAGCAATATCTTTTCTTTGTGCTATAAGTTCAAAAAAATGCTGTAATTTTTTTATAAGAACACCTTTATAACACAAAATGTCGCCTATTGTTGTATTAAGCATTAAAACTTTTCTATTATTTAATATTTTCTTCCATTCATCAGGAATATTCTTTTCGTTTTTACACTTATTAACTACTGAATCAATCTTAGGGGAACCAAGTGGAATTATTTTATCGTAGTAAAATACTCCGGTACAAGAACGCTTAAAAAATTCAGACTGTACAATAAAATAGTCCATATTTTTATAAACAGGAAAATACTTATGATTTTCCGAAATTGCCCCGGCCGTTACATAATAAGGAATATATATTAATTTATTTACATATTTTTTTAGTTCATCAGAATAATATGCCGGGTGGATTCTCGTTACTGTATTACTGCCGTCATATGGATAATGTATGTATGCAGCATCCGGTTTTAACTCACGTATGCTATAAGTCTGATACGGCGTAATTGGGACATATGATGGAAATTCATTTCCGTCATACGCAAGATGCCATTCATTTTTACGTTTATCAAATTCAAAATATGGTATCGGAATCACATCACACTCACATCTGTCATCATCTTTAGCCGCAAGCCAGACGCTCTCAAGTGCATCCCACATCTGGGCTTTATATGGAAGAAATACAATTCTGTATTTTCCTGCAATTTTCCCAATTAAACTCTCAACATTATTAATTAAATCATCAATTAATTTTATTTTATATATTCTTTCACTTGCCGGATTAATAAGAGACAATTCATACAAAACTTCACAATAATTTTCAAGAAGCGGAACAATATTTTTATCATTACAATCACTGTTTTCAATGATATTTCCAATATTGACTGCATATTCCTGACATTGTGTTAAAGAATTAATATATTCATTGTTATTTAATACATGCAGATTAATATGAATATTTTTCACGTTCTGTATTATTTTTAAAATTTCATGTTTTGTATTAATATTCATATAGATTTTTAACCTCCATGTTTTATATTTATTGATTAATTTCCAAAATTAATCACATAACTTATTCTATACACGCAAGAATCTGCTCCGTTATCTGTGTCCATGTATATTTATCAGCAACTTCATTAAAACCATTTTTAATAATCTCTTTTGATTTTTCTGGATTATCAAGATAGTTTTTTATTATTTCAGGAATACTGTCCAACTCATTCAAATCATAAAATACAATATTTTCATCATCAGTGAAATTATCTTCGAGCCATTTGCTTTTATCTGTAAGAGGAAGTGAGCCTTGCAATAAAATATTAAATATTCTGTCATGTGTTCCATCTTTAAACCACGGCATAATATTAAGATTAATCTTTGCCTTTGCCATAACCGGAAGTGTATCTTTAAACGGTATTCTGTCATTGATAATATGTACATTGTCAAGCATAGCAGCAGGATGATTCTCCCATCCACGCCCCAGAAGCCATATATCAATACCTGAATCTGCAATCACCTGTACAATCTGCTTTCTATAATACATTCTCGCAAGCCAGTCAACAGGCTCTGCAAACCTGAAGAGCTGTATCACCTGTTTTTCAGACATAATCAATCTCATCAAATCCATAACATCAACCACTGCCTGCTCTGTAGACACTTCACTCCTGTCAGTCATATAATCTGCAAGATTATGATAAAACATCTTTATAAGTTCATTATCACTAAACATCTCATCTATCTGTTCAAGATATATATGTGGTTCATAAAAAGTTCCTGAAAACAAAACATCATATGGCCTTTTTTCGTAATTTTCCAAATCAGGCTCACCCATATATGTACCGGCATGAGGCATAAATCTTACATCAGCCACACTCTCACCAAAATATTTTTTTACATATTCCACATGATTTCTATCACAGCAAAACTGTATGTACCTCCTAGGATGTCTTAACATTGTTGGATGAAATCTTAATGGATGATCCATAAGAATATTAATTGCCAATGTATTCATGGAATCCCACAGTTCAACAAATATCCTGTCCTTTATTCCCAAACCATCAAATGCTATTGCCGCATCAGCTTTTTTTTCAAGGAACGAATTAAATCTTTCAAATGAATGTTCTCCTGATCGTGACATATCACGCAAATCAAGTACAAAACATTCATGATTCTTTTTATTTAATTCCTCAACAATTCTATCTGTAAAATAATTAAACGACTCTACATCTGAATAAAATAAAACAAAACGCATTACTTTAAAAATCACTCCTCGTATAAACCATACTCTTTTATCTTTGCATTAATAGCTTTCTTCAGCTTCGTAGAGCTTGTACTCTGTGTATATGGGAAAAATACCATTGTTGAACCATGCTCTTCAAGAAACTCCTTCTGAGCAAGCCAATACGCATCATGCTCATAATCACTTCCTGAAAACTGAACATCAAAATGATACACTTTATACATATCCTGTGTTCCACAAAAGTTAAGCGGAAGCTTTACAGCCTCATCAACATAACGGCATGAACGCACCATTTCAATTCTTTCTTCAAACGGAACAAACGGTTCAGCCTGCTTATTAAGCCTTACACCCTCATCTGACACTACACCGGCAATCAGATAATTGCACTGTTGTTTTGCTCTTTTAAACATATTAAGATGTCCGATATGAAAAAGGTCAAAAACACCAGCTATATAACCTATATTATACGGTTTTTTCTCATTTTCTCCATCAGTGCCAGTATTTCCTGAATTCTCAGCAATCATGCCTGCCGCACGTTTTTGTGCAATCTCTCTTCTTTTATTCGGATATTCATTTGAAGGGTCATATATATGATACTTTGAAATTCCCATTTCCTTTAACTGCTTTACAACACCATAATATTTTTTTATACAAATAATCAAATGAAGTTCATCAGAATCTATATCTCTTAAAACATCAGGAGAATTAACCGGTACATTATCCATCATTGTTCCCCATTTCGACCGATTGTTATCTATAATCGAAAAAATATCGTAACAACCTGCAAATTCATTCAGAAATCTTTTTGTAAAATTGCCCGAACCAAAAAGAACAAGTTTTTTATTATTTCCAACTTTCGTTTTATCGTCAAGTCCTTTGAAAATATCAACAAATATTTCCTGATAATCAGAGGCACTGTAATTAATCTTTTCCCTGTTACTGTAGATTACTCTTGCGTCACACGTTCTTTCCTGTTTATAAAGCTGTAATTCCTTTTCATTACGTAATTCGCTTGTAAATCTGTAGGATATACGCTGCCACAGTTCTTCAAGCTCTGCAAGGTCGAATCTTTCAAGTACCTCTTTTCTTGGAATCAGTCTTTCAAATTCCATATCAGCACCATCATATATAACTGATACTGAACGATAAAATATAGCTTTAGCCGGACAGTTTTCAAAATAAAACTCCTGGTCATAAAATATAAATCTTTTCTTCGGTTCTTCTATCGTCTCATCATAAAAACAGTTAAGTGCCACCATATCAATATATCCCTTTGAAAGGATAACTCCCATATCTTTCCCATTGGCACTATTCCTGTCCTTTTCATTCACAATATCTGTATGCTCGGATGATGCTAATATCAATTCATACAAATCATTCAATGCATCAAAAAATGCTTCTTTATCTTTCTTTGCAATTTCTCTTAACGCAACCAATGCAACAGGCTTGTCTACGTATGGCATTACAAATTTGTCGTTTTCAATCTTAGATTGAACGACACTAATACCTCTTCTCCGCAATTCATCAAGATTATCCTGCATTTCATACAATTTCTTCATTCCTTCGGAATATACAGCCTTTTTATAAACGCCCCTTATTCCATCATGCTCATATATTCCTGTAACCAAAGCATTTTCCTCTCCACGGTCAAGTGAAAGCGTTACATGCATCGTCTCATCAAACTTTCCATCAGGACTACATTCAATAAAATATGAGTTAGCCATTATATGAAATAAATCATTATCAGCCAAATCCTTATACATAAAACGCTCATCCAGAAAAACACTGTCAGGATAATTATAAAAAGGGAAATATCTGATTGCCAGATCTTCAACCGGTGTATAACCATCAGCATATATAAGCTGTGCCTCTTTCAAATTCGGCATAACTGAATAAAACTTGTCATTACAAAACCCTGCCATACATAACATATCATTAAGTTCTGCTCTGGAATAGCATCTTCCATCTATATCTTTCTTATCCGCTGCGGTTATTCTTCTATAATCTTCAATTCTATCAAAACTATGATTAGTATATGGATCCCTGTCCCCGCAAAAATACTTAATTCCGAGCCTATTCTCTGTTCCTAATAGAAGCCTGCCATCATCCTTTAAATGATTCCTGCAAAATGTAAGCAATTCTACCGGCGATTCACTCTCTTCTAAAACATCAACACCAATAATGTAATCAAATTTTTTAACATCATCAATATTTTCATTTCCCTTTTTTATGTTACATAATGTTACATTTCCTTTATTTTTAAGAAATGATTCTATTTCTTTGTCTTTATTTATCGAATACAAATATAAAATTGTTGCATTTTCCTTAAAATTGTACCAGACAAATATTCCTGTTGAGAACTTTGCTACTATATCTTCAATCTGCATCTTAATGCCTCCGTATAAACCTAACGCCTTTAAAGCTATTATACTCTAAAGGCGTTTACATTAGCAAATATTAATTCTATTTTATAAAATTACATTAATCCATACTCTTTTAAAAGCTGTATCTGATATTCCCTGTCAGATGCAGATTTCTTCAAATCTTCTGTTCTTCCATCAGATAACAGCAATGTAATCAACTGATTAACAATATCTCGTTCTTCTCTACGCCCCTCTTCACGTCCTTGTTCAAGTCCCTGTTCACGTCCCTGTTCACGTCCTTCTTCACGTCCTTGTTCTCTTCCCGCTTCGAGTCCTTCCTCGAATCCTTCCTCTCTCGCATCTTCCCTCTCAAGTTCCAGCTGCCTGTCAAACGTATAATCAAGCTTCATACTCTTTGTCACCTCATTCCTTCGTTTTATCAGGAAATCCCTTAATATATTATGCTCTATGCAATAATCTATTGCCATTTGTATATCAACAAGCAGGTCTTCATCCGTTCTTCCATAATGCAATTCCCTTACCTTATTTACAAAAATCATGTACTCATCAAGCCATCTGCAAGAATGTCTTATCTCCTCATTCCTGCCATTATTGATATTATACACCATGCACTTTAATTCCAGTCTTGGATCATCAGTTGCCTTCTCATATGCATCTGATAGCTTTAACTCCTGTACCTCCGGCTGCTTCTCTTCTCCATTATAAAAGACTACAAACTGTGGTACCGGAATCTTTACAAGCTTTCTTCCATACAAATTGCGTCCTATCTTTCTTTCCCTGCCTTCTCCGCCTCTTCCGCTAAGCATATCCGATAAAATTGTCGTAAAATATATCAGGCTTCTCACAGGCATATTAGGACACACTGTTGACTGATGTTCATATATGCTTAGTCTTGCATCAACCACAAATGCTGCATCATTCCTTACAGTTAAGGATATTCCTCCGTCAAGCGTCTTAATCTCGACATCATCCGGGTTGTCATACGACGAACCATTCATTACATTATAAAGCTGAAGTGCACGCTTCTTGTCTTCCATAAGCATGCTGAACACATCACTCTTATACTCTCTGTTACCATTCATAATTCCTTCTCCTTATCTTATCCGATAAAGCAGGAATATGACTAATATTTTAAGCATTGAATATACACTTATGCAATACGTTCCATGCTGACTAAACACTGTTGTATCCTGTAAAACACAGGCATGAACCATGTAAATATAATAATCCTGCTTTATACCTTATTTTAAAAGCAGAATTTCAATGAAATACAGACAAAAACCAAGATAGACAGACCCTGTACCGCCCCATTGCCATGTGCCTGAAAATGATACTATCAAAATATAGAATACCATCAATTATACAAGCCACACAGCAACCGTACAGGTAATATAGAAAACTGCTTTTTATTAAAATATCACAGAATTATAAATATTGCAATAATATATATTGAACTACAAATTCAATTTGATAATGTAATTAGAACTTCAAATCAGGTAAATCCATAAAAATAATTCTTTTTTACCAAAATTTACAACATATATATTATTCTTTGCCTTATTGTATAACCCCTCTTTCAAGTACATCTGCAATCCTCACACTTGCATACCCATCTCCATACGGATTCTTTGCCTGAGACATCTTCTTATATTCTTCTTCATTATCAATCAACACTTTAAATGAAGAATAAATATTATCTTCATCTGTTCCTACAAGTTTTAATGTTCCTGCATCTATGCCTTCTGGACGCTCCGTCGTGTCCCGCATTACTAATACCGGTTTCCCCAATCCCGGAGCTTCTTCTTGAATTCCTCCACTATCAGTAAGAATAAGATAACTTTTTTTCATAAAATTATGAAAATCAATAACATCCAACGGCTCTATAATGTGTATATTCTCACAATTTCCTAACTCCTCACTTGCAATCTGTCTAACTGCCGGATTCATGTGTATAGGGTATATTACTCTTATATTACTATATTCTTCCACAATCCTTCGTATTGCACGAAACATATTATGCATAGGTTTTCCAATATTCTCTCTTCTATGTGCTGTAATAAGAATAAGTTTACTATTTCCTATCCAATCAAATTCTTTATGATAATAATTATCTTTAATGGTTGTTTTAAGTGCATCTATTGCCGTATTTCCTGTAACATAAATTGTATCAGCTTTTTTTCCTTCTTTAATTAAATTCTCCTTTGCTTTTTCCGTTGGTGCAAAATTATATTTAGCTACTATACCAACTGCCTGTCTGTTAAATTCCTCCGGAAATGGCGAATCAATATTATATGTTCTAAGACCGGCCTCAACATGTCCAACCGGAATTTTTAAATAAAAACATGCCAATGCAGTTGCAAACGTTGTTGAAGTATCTCCATGAACCAGAACTATATCCGGCTTTACTTCTTTAATCACATCTTTTATTCCATTCATTACATTAATAGTAATATCAAATAATGTCTGTTTTTCCTTCATAATATGCAAATCTATATCAGGAACAACATTAAAATCTGCAAGAATCTGATCAAGCATCTGTCTGTGCTGTCCAGTAACACACACAATCACGTTATTATCAGGTCTTTTTCGCAGTTCTAAAACCAACGGACACATCTTTATTGCTTCTGGTCTGGTCCCAAAAACAACCATTATATTTCTCATATAACATCTCTCCCTAACAAATAGAATAAAAATTATTAATTATATCATCACTTCCAATATAATTGTTAATTTTATAATGACAAAGCATACTTTCCATAGCTCTATATGTTTCACTTCCATTCGATGCAGATATAATTACAAGCAGCTTATCAGACATATTACCAGCAAGTTCAGATATATTAACAACTCCTATCCTACCTATATATTGTGTATCTGCATTAGCTGACACAACAAAATTAGTTATCTTATCATAAACACCAATATTATACAAATGTCTTAATATATATTGTCCTCTTTTTCCAGCTCCATATATCACTATAGACTCTGCGTTTTCCAGAACAGCCTTATTGCAATTCTTAACATCAATTGTAGACTTACAAAATTCTGTAGGATTTTCTGCTATCTTTCTGTACCATTCTATTAAATATGGTTCATTAACTATGTCTTTCCCATATTTTTCATAGTCTTTCAGAACATAATCCAAAAAATTCTCCTTTAATTCGTCAGCAATTCTATAGTAATTGCCATAATTTCTAGCCAATCTGTAATAATTACATTCCTTAATACCATCACTGCCCACATTCTTATCTTTCAATATTCTTTCTATATAATCATATTCATTAGACATCGCAAGCACCTTTGCTTCACTCTTAATTGAAGCCATAGGATTATCCTGTCTGTACATATAATATGACTTGCCAATCCACATAGCCCGTTCTGCAAATGTCATTGTCTGGAACCAGAAACCATTATCCTGATATGATGCCCCCGGCGTTTCATTAAATCTGATATTATTTTTTTTCAAGAAATCACTCTTATAAATTCCGGTCCATATATTCATGAGAAACTTGTAAAACACATGCCTGTCATTGCCAATAAGTACTTTATCATAATATTCATTAAGATAATCATAATGGACATTGTAAGAATAACCAATTCTCTCCCACCAGAAAACTGCATCTGACTTGACAAAATCCAGATTTGATTCTTTGCCAGCTCTATATAATTCCTCATACATTTCCGGCAGAATACAATCATCACTCTCAACAATTCCGATATACTCCCCCTCAGCACAATCCATGCCAACATTCATTGAATTACCATATCCTGAATTTTTCTTGTGTATAACCTTAATTCTTGAATCCTTTTGTGAATAACTGTCTAATATAGCTCCACTGTCATCCGTAGAACCATCGTCAATACATATTATCTCAATTTCCTTTAATGTCTGATTCACAATACTGTCCAGACATTTTGACAGATATTTTTCAACATTACATACCGGAACAATAATTGATATCTTTGGCATACAACACCATCCATTCTACAATAAATTATTTTCGCTAATAATCTTCATTAATACATTTTCAAGATGCTTTCTATCATACTTGGAAAAATAGTGATTAATGTGTTCTTTTCTATATTCAATATAATCATCTTCTGCCATTGTTTTATTGACAGCATCTACTAAATCATCCCTGTTATCAACAAGTTCAACAATATTATTGATTTCCTGCCAGAATAGATTTTTCACATCCTTAGAGACCATCAACCACACCATCTTCATGTTATCATTAAGAAATGTTGCTTCAAGTGTCGCCCCTGATTTTGCATCAATAATGGTTAAATCACCAATAAACATAAACTTGTCCAGACCATATTCCGGCTGCAAAACCATGTCTGAAATCTCATATAATTTATTCAGGTCATCCTTCTTACTGTCTAGTCTGTATGTACAATGATGTGGCTTTGTAACAATATAATACGTATCTTTCAGGCTCTTTAACTCATTATAATAAACCGATATTGAACTATTTTCATCCCATGTTGGCAGATACGCTATAATTTTCTTTTCTGTCTTGATACCTAATTCCTCTCTCACCCGTTCCCGTGTCATATGGTTACCTGCAATGTCATAATACTTAGGATAGCCAATATCATATGCTCTGTCCGAATCAATATACCTACAGCATAATTCACGGTCAAACTGTCCATTAGACATCTTATAATCAAATCCGGCAGTACCTTCCTCTGATGCCCCAAATGCATTCTTTAATAATGAACATCCATACTGGAGATTAATTTTAATTGTTTTCTTACTATATCTAGCAAGATTTCTGACTGCCTGGGTAGTAAATGCTATATCTGCATAGGCATCCCTCATTGTATGATATTTTAAATTCTTTTCTTCTAAAATTTTAATAGCTCTTTCATAATCCAAATAATCACCAACTACATGGATAGACTTTGGTTCTGCCACAAAATAAGCATTAATTCCCTTTGCATTTAAAATATTATAAAATGGGATAAAATGTTCTATCTCAAATGCATCAACAAGATAAAATTCAACATTTATATCACTATAATCATATATTTCCCCATACTTTTTTAAATAATCCTCAGCAATCTGTTTCATCCTAAATAAACGGCTTGCTTTATCATTAAATATCTCTATGAATTTATCTGCTCCATAATGACTGAATCCATAATATTCAAGATCATCATATACAAAATAATTATATATTCCTTTATTCCGGCATTGTTCTCCTATCTGCATGGTATTAACACTGCAAGCTGTTATTACAAGAATTTTGTCACTATATGATGCACAATACTCATCTAATGATATAACCTTCTTCCCATACTTTTCAGCACATTCACCATTTTTTACAAAATTATCGCAAAAAGCATACACATAATCTGAACCGATTACATCTAATGCTTTTTTACCAATTTTGCCTGCACCAAATAAGATTATTTTTTCATTATCCATATTTATAATTCCCTTAATATCTTTAATTTATCTATTTTGTATTCCATTTACCCTCACTTTTTAATTTATAATACAACGCATCCAAAAAATATTTCACAGCCCAGCTTATCTCACTCTGTGGAAAGTAATCAGGGCATTTATTCCTATCAAACGGATTAGGATTATCTGTCATCGTATAACTGCCATACCAGCCACCGGATTCATTCTGAAGCTGCATTGCATATTCGAATGTTTTATTTCCTTTTTCCAATTCTCCTAACTTATACCATGTGATAGCAAGCTGGAACATTCCTGTTGAACATGTCCATTCGACATCCTTATACGCAGGAATCATTCCATTATCATGCTGATATCTTTCCATATTATGCATGGCCTCTCTGGCTAAATCTGTCTGTCCTATGTCACATAATGCTTCCATAACATATGCATAAAAATGTGATAAAAAGCCAAAGCCTAATATATCTTCCCTATAGTTATCTATATAATATTTTGTCACCTTATCTGCCATATTAATATAATATCTATTATTGTATATCTTACCCGCCTCTATTAATGGTGATAAACAATAAAGATGTATAAGCTCAGAGCATATTCCCGGTGTTCCCCATGCATCCTTTGTTGGTGTTGTAAGTCTTCCCTCCTCATTAATATTAGATATAATCCATTCACAGCCAGCCTTAATGTTATCATCAACATCCATTCCAAGCTGCTTTGCCGCCAAAAGTCCCTTTAAAATCTGTGCTGTATCAAATACATAAGGTGCCTTTCCTTCTGTATCATACCACGCACCATCCTCATGCTGTATACTGCAAAGCCATGCGGTATATGTCTTAGCAAGTTCACGTTCACCCCAGTTAATCAGCGTAGGGATATAATAACCGGTAACTTCCGGATATGATTTTGGCAATCCTGTATTATTAATTATTCCCTCTCCTTTAATTGAATTATTATATATCCACTTTCTTGCTCTTTCACAACATTCAAGATAATTAATATCCTTATTCTGTGGTCTTTTAAGCTTAGTCACAATCTCCTGATATGTAGTAAATTCTTCAATGCCTGCATCTTTTAACTGTTTCATAACATCTAATGCAGCATTCTTTCCCACAGATACCACAATATCATAATCCTTATGTATTCTTATAAACTCTTCAAAACTTATAATTTCAACACCATTTTTGATATTGCCAACATTATCTGCATTATTATCAACATAATATGCAACTTGTCCCTCATCAAACAACTCATATGCTGTATCCCCAATTTTTCCAGCACCAAATAATAGCTTTCTTTTCATCATATGGTCTCCTTCACAC
>UMFQ01008902.1_pt1 | contig 10834 bp, 6 predicted proteins | sample 1965061 | NCBI WGS metagenome assembly UMFQ01 (sample SAMEA4836051, study PRJEB28245) | human gut metagenome | biome: gut microbiome; material: fecal sample | place: Denmark | collected 2008
GGGCTTACGTGGCAAATCGTACGGATGTCGATGCCGCCAGTGATATGCTGGTTGGTTCCCTCTTTGCGGGTATTGCATTTTCGTGGGCGAGACTTGGCAATGTACATGCGATGAGTCATCCGGTCAGTGCGTATTTCGATGTACCACATGGCGTGGCAAATGCAATCTTGCTTCCGACGATTCTGGATTACAACAAGCTTGCGGATAAAGGTAAATATAAGAAAATCTACGAATATGTGAGTGAGACACACAGAAGCGATGAGAGCTTCACACCGGATATGCTGGTGGATGCGATCAGAGCGTTGAATAATAGTCTTTCAATTCCTGCAAATCTTACAGAAGTAGGAGTGACGGAAGACAAGATCAATGTCATGGCAGACGATGCCATGAAGAGCGGAAACATCATGGTGAACCCACGCCGCTCTACGAAGAAGGATATCGTAGCTCTTTACAAAAAGGCTATGTAATATCAAACCTGTCTACACGGGAAAAGGTTGTCGCTTGTCGGCAGCCTTTTTCTATTGAGGATATTATTTGCAAAACAACCCTCAGAGATAATGATTTGCATGGAAAAATATACTATTCGGAATCATATGCGATGTATGGAATCTAAACGATTCTAAAAATTGTAAATAAAAAAATATAGATAAACCGGTGGCAGTTTTATGATAAAAATGTTAAAATGATAATAATTATGGACAAGAATGAAAATGAGGGCTTATAAATTATGAAAAAACAGGTTATAACGATTGGAAAACGTGACTTTGAAATTGGAAAACGTCCTTATGTGATGGGAATCCTGAATGTGACACCGGATTCCTTTTCGGATGGCGGAAAGTACGGAGATCTGGATGCGGCGTTGAAGCATACAGAAGAAATGATCAAGGAAGGTGCCGATATCATTGATGTTGGCGGAGAGTCGACTCGGCCGGGACATGTGAAGATTTCGGTTGCGGAAGAGATTGAACGTACCTGCTTCGTGATTGAGGCAATCAAGGAACGGTTTGAGATTCCGGTTTCGTTAGATACGTACAAATATCAGGTGGCTCAGGCGGGAATTCTGGCTGGTGCCGATCTGATCAACGATATATGGGGATTTAAATGGGACGATGAGATGGCACCGCTTTGCGCGAAATACCAGATTCCGGTCTGCCTGATGCACAACCGGAAGGAAGCGGTATACAATGATTTTATTGCGGATGTGATCGCAGACATGAAGGAGTGCGTACAGATTGCGCGCGCATCAGGACTTGCCGACGATAAGATCATCTTAGATCCGGGGATTGGATTCGCAAAGACTACGGAAGAGAACTTAAAGTTTATGAACCATCTGGAGGATCTGGTTGCACTCGGATATCCGGTACTGCTTGGAACTTCGAGAAAATCCATGATTGGAAATACACTGAATCTGCCGGTTGACGAGCGAGAGGAAGGAACAATGGCAACTTCTGTCTTAGGACTGGTGAAGGGGTGCAGCTTCTTCCGTGTACATGATGTGAAGAAAAATGTGCGTGCGCTTGCGATGACAGATGCAATGCTCAAGGCATAAGATGGCAGGCGTGTGTCATAACGCTGTCAGGGCATTTGCTATGGAATAGGAGACGGAAAAGGACAGAAAAGAAATGGATAAAATATGGATTAAAGATTTAGAGATATTTGCATATCACGGTGTCCTTGCAGAAGAAAAAAGAAATGGACAGAAATTCTATGTAACTGTATCTATGGATGTGGATCTGCATGCGGCAGGCATGACAGATGATCTGGACAAAACGGTCAATTATGCAGAAGTATGTGAACTGATCCGGCGGACGATGCAGGAGGAAAGCTATGATCTGATTGAGGCAGCAGCGGAGAATGTTGCAGATGCGATTTTGCTTGCCTATCCACAGATAAAGATGGTTCATGTGATTGTAAGCAAGCCGGGGGCTCCTATTCCGATGGACTTTGATACGGTCTGCGTGGATATTACAAGAGGCAGACATATTGCGTATCTGGGTATCGGTTCCAATCTCGGAGATAAGGAGGCATACCTTGACTATGCGGTCGATCAGCTGAACAAAGATGAGTATATTCAGGTGACAAAGGTTTCTTCCTATATAATAACAGAACCATATGGCGATGTGGAACAGGATGATTTCTTAAATGGTTGTCTGGAGATTGAGACAATCTATTCTCCACAGGATCTGCTGGCTGTTATCAACGATATTGAACAGGGTGCCGGCAGAAAGCGGCTGATCCACTGGGGCCCAAGAACTTTGGACATTGACATTTTGCTCTATGATCAGGAAATGATCATGGAAGACACGCTGAAGGTGCCGCATGTGGAGATGGCAAAGCGCGCGTTCGTGCTTGAACCACTTGCCGAAATCGCACCATATGCCTACCATCCGGGCTACCATAAGACGATCATCGAACTACTGGAAATATTACAAAACAAAAAAGATTAAACTACAATATAAGAAAAACTATATTCAAGGGAGCGGCAAATGACATGCGTATGCCATTTGCATTGTAACCGGAAGTATATAAATGAGCAGATAATTATCCGATACAATCGATGTGTAGAAATCATGCGGGACACTGGTATTTATCCTAACGCAGACCATTGGAGCACATCAGCACTTAGCGAGTAACGCATTCATTCGCAGAATGATGTGTTAGGAGCTTAGTGTCTGCTATGTGCGGAAGTGAGCGAGAGCGCGTCTGCGTATGGATAATAGCAGTGTTCTGCATGAGACATACAGGAAATGTCGGATAATTATCTGCGGATGAAATAGGGAGGTAAAAACTATGGCATACAAAATGTTTGCCGCCATCTACGTGGGAAGCAGCGAGATATCCATGAAGATCTTCCAGGTAAATGGTAGAAAAACGTTTCGTCAGATTGACAGTGTCAGCCGGATACTGGAGCTTGGGCGGGACACCTATCGCGAAGGAAAACTGAGCCGGGAGTCGATCAAAATGATTTGCGAAGAACTCGAAGGCTTAAAACATAAAATGGAAGAATACAAGATCACAGAATACCGTGCCTATGCGACGAGTGCGGTACGTGAGGCAGATAACATGGATCTGGTGCTGGATGTGATCGAGCATACCACAGGTATCCGTGTACAGGTTCTGAGTAACTCGGAACAGCGTTATATCAGCTTCAAGGGACTGGTTGCGAAGTATTCGGATTTCCATCAGGTTGTCAGCAAGAACACAGCGTTCGTCGATGTCGGTGCTGGAAGCGTGCAGATTTCCCTGTTTGATAAGAACAATCTAGTTGTCACAGAGAATATCCCGATTGGTGCGGTGCGTGTTCGTGATTATCTGGCACTCATCGGGCACAAGTCCGGAAGACTCGATGAGATCATGGCAGACTATGTAGATAATGATATTGTATCGTTCCGAAATATTTATCTGAAGGATAAAGAAATCAAGAACATTATCGCTGTTGGTGAGGTCGTAAGCTCCCTGAAGAAGATCGTGCCGGAACTTTCCATCAAGGATGTGATCACGCGGGCGCAGTTTGATGCGATGTACAAGCGTGTTATCAGTATGCCGGCGCAGGAGCTCGCGGAAAAATACGGTATTCCATACGAGCGTGCGACGCTGATGTTACCGAACATCACAATCTACCAGTCGTTCCTGAACAACTGTAAGGCAGAGGAAATGTATGTGCCGGATGTGGATTTCTGCGAGTGTATCGTGGCAAATTACATGGACGAAGGAAGCCGTGTCGTGTTCAATCACAATTTTGAGGAAGATATTCTTGCAACGGCGAATAACATTGCGAAGCGGTATCGCTGCAACCGGAATCATGTGGAGCAGACCGCATATTTTGCACTGAAGATCTTCGATGTGGTTCGTAAGCCGTTTGGATTGGATAAGATGCAGCGTCTGCAGCTTCAGATTGCGGCACTTCTGCATGAATGTGGTAATTTCATCAATCTGCATGATGGAGCGAGAAATTCCTATTATATAGTAGCAAATACTGAGATCCTTGGACTTTCGCACAAAGAGCGTATGGAAGTGGCAAATGTAGTCAAGTACAACCCACTGTATCTTCCATCGAAGGATAAGATATCAGCAGAACTTGATGGCTGTGATTATATTGTGATCGCGAAGCTTGCAGCAATCTTACGAATTGCGAATATTCTCGATAAGAGCCATATGCAGAAGATCGAAGATATTTCCGTGACATTGAAAGACGGAAAGCTGATTATTCTGGCAAAGACATACGAAGATATCTCACTGGAGGCGGGACTTTTTGAAGCACGTGCAGATTTCTTTGAGCAGATCTATGGAATCAGACCGGTACTTCGGGTGAAAAGGAGTGTGTAAGGAATGGACAAAAAATTATTGGAAAAACCGGAAAATTATTATAACCGTGAGATGAGCTGGTTACAGTTTAATTACAGAATCTTAAATGAGGCGAAGGATAAGTCAATTCCACTGTTTGAACGCCTGAATTTCCTGAGTATCACAGAATCAAATCTGTCTGAGTTCTTCATGGTGCGTGTAGCATCTCTGATCGATCTGGTACACGCAGATGTAAAGAAGAAGGACATTGCAGGATTGACGCCGCAGGGGCAGCTCGATCTGATTATTCCTGAGACGAAGAACATGATTGCGAGCCAGTACAGCACACTGAACCGCCAGATTCTTCCTGCAATGGAAGAAAATGGTCTGAAGCTTGTTAAGCATTATGAGGACTTAAACGAGAAGCAGAGCAAGTTCGTAGATAAATATTTTGAGAAGGAAGTGTATCCGGTACTTACGCCGATGGCAGTTGATTCTTCGAGACCATTTCCACTGATCAGCAACAAGACTTTAAATATTGGTGCACTGATCCGTGATAAGAAGAAGGATGTTATTGACATTGCAACCGTACAGGTACCATCCGTGTTGCCACGTGTGGTTGAGATTCCGGGCGAGGACGGATGCAGAGAGATCATTCTGCTCGAGCAGATCATTGAGAAGAACTTGAATCAGCTCTTCTTAAATTACGAGATCATTTGCGCGTATCCATACAGAATTATGCGAAATGCAGACCTTGCAATCGACGAGGACGATGCGTCCGATCTGTTGAAGGAGATCGAAAAGCAGATTAAGAAGCGTGCGTGGGGCGAGGTTATCCGGCTCGATGTGGAAGCAGAGATGGATAAGCGTCTGCTGAAAGAATTGAAGAAACAGTTAAATGTCAACAGCGATTATGTCTATTCGGTAAATGGACCACTTGATCTTACGTTCCTTGGAAAGGTACGTGGACTCGATGGCTTTGATCATTTGAAGAATAAGAAATACATCCCACAGCCGGTGAAGGGATTGGATCTCGATGCGAATATCTTCGACCAGATCAAGAAGAAGGATATCCTGTTACACCATCCGTATGATGAGTTTACACCGGTCATTGAGTTCATCAAACAGGCGGCAATTGATCCGGATGTACTTGCGATTAAGCAGACGTTGTACCGTGTCAGTGGCAATTCTCCAATCATTGCAGCACTTGCACTTGCAGCGGAAAATGGCAAGCAGGTAACGGTACTTGTTGAGTTAAAAGCACGATTTGATGAAGAAAATAATATAAATTGGGCAAAAAAACTGGAAAAAGCGGGTTGCCATGTTATTTATGGTCTGGTAGGATTAAAGACGCATTCCAAAATTGCACTCGTTGTCAGACGGGAAGAAGATGGCATCAAGCGATATGTTCATCTTGGAACTGGTAACTATAATGATGTGACAGCAAAGTTATATACAGATATGGGTATGCTGACTGCATCGGATGCGATAGGGGAGGATGCAACCGCAGTCTTTAATATGTTGTCGGGTTATTCCGAGCCGCCAGCATGGAATAAACTGCTTGTAGCTCCGATCTGGATGAAGGATCGATTCCTTGCACTGATCGACCGGGAGGCAGAGAATGCACGTATGGGTAAGAGTGCTAAGATCATTGCCAAGATGAATTCCCTGTGTGATCCGACGATTATCCGTGCACTGTATGAGGCGAGCAATGCGGGCGTGAAAATCGAACTGATCGTACGTGGTATCTGCTGTCTGAAGACAGGGATTCCGGGACTTTCCGAGAACATCACGGTGCGTTCCATTGTAGGTAACTTCCTGGAGCATGCGAGAATCTTTTATTTCTATAATGATGGATTCGAAGATGTATATATGGGCAGTGCCGACTGGATGCCTAGAAATCTGGACAAACGAGTGGAGATTACATTCCCGGTTGAGGATGAAGACCTCAAAAAACGGGTGATTGAGATTTTGGAGATTCAGCTTTCCGATACATTGAAAGCACATATTATGCAGCCGGATGGCTCATATGCAAAACAGGATCTGAGGGGGCGTGAAAAGTTGGAGGCGCAAAATTATTTCTGCAAACAGGCGATGGGTTCCTTGAAAGAGGACGACAAAAAGAAAGTATCCCGTATCTTCATTCCGCGCATGAAGATCGGTGATTAATAAAAACAATAGAGAGGAGACTTAAAAAAGTGGAAAAGTTTTTTAAGATCAAAGAGAGAGGATCAACGCTTAAGACTGAGATCTTCGCAGGTATCACAACCTTCTTCGCAATGGCTTACATTATCTTTGTAAACCCGAATCAGGTTGCTGCAGAGGGCGCAAATGGATGGCTTGTCGGATTAGGAGCTGATCCGGGAACTATGGGACAGATTTGGAATTCTGTATACATCGCATCTATCATCGTAGCGATCATCGGTACGTTGTTGATGGCATTTGTTGCAGATATGCCGTTTGCACAGGCGTGTGGAATGGGACTCAATTCCTTCTTCTGTACAATCTTCGTAGCTGGCTCTTTCTTCGCTGGCGAGGATGTTAAGACAGGCTATCAGGCAGGTCTTGTTATCGTATTTTTGTCAGGTATTGTATTCCTGCTTCTTTCCGTAACCGGACTTCGTAAGTACATTGCAGTATCTATGCCGGAGTGCCTGAAGAAAGCAATTCCTGCAGGTATCGGTCTGTTCATCGCAATGATCGGTTTCAAGAATGCAGGTATCATCGAGGACAACCAGTACACATTTGTACAGTTCTACGATTTCCATGGCAGAATCAAGCAGATCGGTACAGAGGTTGACGGCGTGATGGTAACAGGTCTGGATGTATGGCATCAGATTGTACCGGTTGTCGTCGCTTTGCTCGGTGTGCTTATCATTGCAATCCTTGCGAAGAAGGGAATTAAGTCAAACGTGATTATTGGAATCCTTGCATCAGCAGTACTTTATTATCTGTTTATGTGGGAGGTACCTTCTTTTGATATGAGCAATATTTCCCAGTCTTTCAAGGATTTTGCAAAAGTAGGTTTCTTAGGCGTATTTAATGGTGACGCATGGGATGCCGCATTTAACAGTTCGTATGTCGGCGGTGTATTCTCCGGAATTATGCTGATCGTAGCATTCTGTCTCGTAGACATGTTCGATACGATCGGAACCATCTATGGTACAGCCGCATCTGCAAACATGATGGATGAGAATGGTGATCCGATCAGCATGAATGAGTGTATGCTCTGTGACTCAATCGGTACAGTATCCGGTGCTCTGCTCGGTACATCTACATGTACAACATTCGTAGAGTCTGCATCTGGTGTTGGTGCCGGTGGTAGAACAGGATTTACAAGTATTATAACAGCACTTTGCTTCGTATTCTGTTTGTTCTTAAGCCCGCTTGCAAGCGTGATCCCAAGTTGTGCAACTGCACCGGCTCTGATCTATGTAGGTGTTCTTATGGCCAGAAACTTTGCAAAGGTAGATATGGACGATATGCTTTCAGCAGTTCCTGCGTTCCTTGCATTGATCATGATGCCTTTGACATATTCTATCTCAAATGGTATCGGTATCGGTGCAATCGCTTATGTTGTAATCGCTCTGTTCACAGGCAATTACAAGAAGAAGGATATCGTAATTACAGTTATCGCTGCATTGTTTGTATGTAAGTTTATCTTCGTCACGATGTAGCCGGATTGTAAAGCAAATAATATGGAAACAAAAGAGGATCGTACTTGCGGGGTGCGGTCCTTTTTTATTGTATACGGACCGCCACTATACAATGTTCACAATCCAAATTGTGCAAAATGACGAATAACAGGAAGAAAACAGATTAAAATATTGGATAGTATTGCTTGTTGACTAATTTGCTATATGTGTTATACTTCAACTAGAACAGAAAGAGAGATACAGATCCGGAAGGGAGTTGAGAAGTATGGATGCTGAAAAGTTTACAAAGAAGTCATTAGAGGTAATAGAAAGTTGTGAGAAGCTTGCGTATGAGTATAACAATCAGGAACTGACGCAGGCGCATTTAATGTATGCACTTGTGACGGTGGAAGACAGTCTGATTGCGAAGCTGCTTACGAATATGGGAATCAATATGGATGCGTTTACCGGCGAATGTGAGAAACTGGTTGCAAACCGGCCGAAGGTATCGGGCGGACAGTTGTTTACAAGTCCGGAATTTTCCAAGGCATTGATTCAGGCAGAAAAAGAAGCAAAACAGATGGGTGATGACTACATTTCTGTCGAGCACATTTTCTTGGGTCTGCTTGAGAAGGCAGATAAGGATATCAAGCGAGTGATAAATGCGTATGGTATCACAAGAGGTAAATTCCTTGAGGTGCTGGCGAATATCCGTGGCAACCGGAAGGTAGAAAGTGATAATCCAGAGGATACTTACGATGCATTGAATAAATATGGATACAACCTGGTAGAGCGGGCGCGGGAGCAGAAGCTGGATCCGGTCATCGGTCGTGACAATGAGATCCGAAATATTATCCGAATCCTGTCCCGTAAGACAAAGAACAATCCGGTCTTAATCGGTGAACCGGGTGTTGGTAAGACTGCCGCAATCGAAGGACTGGCACAGCGTATCGTGCGTGGCGATGTGCCGGATTCGCTGAAGGATAAAGATATTTTCGCATTGGATATGGGTGCACTGTTAGCGGGTGCCAAGTATCGTGGTGAGTTCGAGGAGCGTCTGAAGGCAGTCCTTGATGAAGTGAAGAATTCCGAAGGTCATCTGATCTTATTTATCGATGAGATTCATACAATCGTCGGAGCTGGTAAGACCGAGGGCTCTATGGATGCGGGCAATATGCTGAAGCCTATGCTTGCGCGTGGTGAGCTGCACTGTATCGGTGCGACAACGCTGGATGAATATCGGAAATACATTGAGAAGGATGCGGCATTGGAACGTCGTTTCCAGCCGGTTATGGTAAATGAGCCGACCGTGGAAGATACGATTTCCATCCTGCGAGGTATCAAGAACCGTTACGAAGTGTTCCACGGTGTCAAGATCAGCGATGGTGCATTGGTCAGTGCGGCAACACTTTCAAATCGTTATATCACAGATCGTTTCCTGCCGGATAAGGCAATCGACCTGGTTGATGAAGCATGTGCGATGATTAAGACAGAACTTGATTCGATGCCTGCCGAACTGGATGAGATTTCCAGAAAGATCATGCAGCGGGAAATTGAGGAAGCAGCACTTAAGAATGAAACAGATCATCTGAGTCAGGATCGTCTGGAGGTACTCCGGAAGGAATTGGAGGAACTGCGGGAACAGTCCAAACAGATGAAGGCAACATGGGAACACGAGAAGCAGGATGTTGAACGTGTACGGAAGCTTAGAGAAGAGTTAGAAGATGTGAATAACCAGATTCAGGTTGCACAGCGCGAGTATAATCTGGAGAAGGCAGCAGAACTGCAATATGGTAAGCTGCCGCAGATCAAGCAGGAGTTGGAGCGTCTGGAAGCGCAGGTCAGTGAGAAGGACAGAAGCCTGGTGCATGAGTGTGTTACAGAGGAAGAGATTGCGAAGATTGTTGCAAAGTGGACAGGAATTCCGGTTGCAAAGCTGACGGAGAGTGAGCGTAACAAGACCTTGCACCTTGGCGATGAGTTGCACAAACGTGTTGTTGGACAGGATGTGGCAGTGCAGTTAGTCAGCGATTCCATCATTCGTTCGAAGGCAGGTATCAAGGATCCGACAAAGCCGATTGGATCATTCTTATTCCTTGGACCAACTGGTGTAGGTAAGACAGAACTTGCGAAGTCGCTTGCTGCTGCATTGTTTGATAATGAAGCAAACATGGTGCGTATCGATATGAGTGAGTACATGGAGAAGCACAGTGTGGCACGACTGATCGGAGCGCCTCCGGGATATGTTGGATATGAAGAAGGCGGACAGTTGACTGAAGCAGTCAGAAGAAAACCTTACTCCGTAGTCTTATTTGATGAGATCGAGAAAGCCCATCCAGATGTATTTAATATCTTATTACAGGTATTAGACGATGGACGAATCACAGATTCCAAAGGTAAGACGGTAGACTTTAAGAACACGATTTTGATCATGACATCCAATATCGGATCTTCCTACCTGTTAGAAGGAATCGATGAAGATGGCAATATCAAACCAGAAGCACAGGATATGGTTATGAATGACCTTAAGAATCATTTCAGACCAGAATTCTTAAACCGTCTGGATGAAACGATCATGTTCAAGCCATTAACAAAAGCAAATATCACAAATATCATTGACTTACTTGTGAAAGATCTGAACCGCAGATTAGCAGACAAAGAATTAAGCGTTGAATTAACATCAGCAGCCAAGAATTATGTTGCCGACCATGGTTATGAACCAATGTATGGAGCAAGACCATTGAAGAGATATCTGCAGAAGAGTGTTGAGACACTGGCTGCAAGATTGATCTTGAGCGATGGGGTTGATGCAGAAGATACGATTTTGATCGATGTAGAGAATGATCAGTTGATTGCGAAAGTGAAATTTTAATTTGTAGTTGGTCAACTGTAGTCTTTCAGTATATGATAAAAAA
>UMFQ01029725.1_pt1 | contig 10226 bp, 9 predicted proteins | sample 1965061 | NCBI WGS metagenome assembly UMFQ01 (sample SAMEA4836051, study PRJEB28245) | human gut metagenome | biome: gut microbiome; material: fecal sample | place: Denmark | collected 2008
GCTCTACCAAACTGAGCCACATTCCGCAATAATATTTCCGGATATAATCAATATGCCAAAAACATTATATATTTTAATAGCATTTTGCATAAATGTCAATAAAAAGTTCTGCTTTTAAGAAAGTTGATAAGAGATGTGCATGCACTGTCAGATGGAAGTGATTTGCTGTATGCAAAGCATATCTGGCGTGGCTTTATAGTAGATGGTGTTTTTATCTGAATAAGTGATTTGTTATTAAGCTCTTCTTTTATGAATTCTTTAATAATGCATCCGACACCGAGACCGGTTTTTACAAAGTCAATTAAAAGCTCCATACTATTTACTTCCATGGCTGTGTCAGAAGAAATTTCCCAGCTGCTTAAATAATTGTTGATAAATTTTCTTGTAAGGTTGTTTTTATCAAGAAGAATCAGGTTTGAATTGTTTATTATATCATTTGAAGATATGTTTTCACGTTCAATCAGTCCTTTGGCATATTGCGGTGATGATACGAATATGTCATGAATCTGGCCGGCACCTATATAGTCGAGTTTTTTGGCTGAATCTGGTCTGGCAATAAGTCCGATATCAATTTCGTTGTTTTCAATAAGCTCAATTGTGTGGCTTGTTGACTGGCACGATATTGTTATCTGCATATGTGGATATTCTGTAAGAAAATCTTTGAGACAGGGAAGAAGAATGTGCTTGCACAGAGTTGAACTTACACCAATTCTTATATGTCCTATTCCAAGTTCGTGTATATGCCTTAATGTATCTTCACCTGCAGAAATTGTCTCAAAAGCACTGTGAAGATATCTGTAAAGTATATTTCCTTCATTAGTTAAAGTTATGCCTTTTGATGAGCGTTTTATAAGGCTGACTCCAAGTGATTCTTCAAGTTTTTTGATGGATTTACTGACGGCCGGCTGGCTGATATAAAGCGACTTTGCGGCACCGGATATGCTTGACGAACGTGCAACTGTAAGAAATATATGATATAAAGGTATATTTGCTGAATTCATAATGCCTCCTTGAATGATTTATGAAATGTACTAATGTATAACTTCAAGTTATAACTGATATGTATAATATGTATTTGCATTATATCAATAAGTGTATTAGAATACAATAAAAGCATTTAAATTATAGTCTGAAAGGATGGTAGATAAAGATGGGAATGACAATGACACAGAAGATTCTTGCTGCTCATGCAGGTCTTGACAAGGTTGAGGCAGGACAGCTTATTGAGGCAGATCTGGATCTTGTACTTGGTAATGATATCACATCGCCGGTTGCGATTCATGAGATGGATAAGATGACTGTTAAAACTGTATTTGATAAGGATAAGATTGCACTTGTACCAGATCATTTTGTACCTAATAAAGATATTAAGTCTGCTGAACATTGTAAATGTGTAAGACAGTTTGCAATGAAGCATGATATTACTAATTATTTTGAAGTTGGACAGATGGGTATTGAGCATGCACTTTTGCCTGAAAAAGGACTCACAGTTGCCGGTGATGTTATTATCGGTGCTGATTCACATACTTGTACATATGGTGCACTTGGTGCATTTTCTACAGGTGTTGGTTCTACAGATATGGCTGCCGGAATGGCAACGGGCAAAGCATGGTTTAAAGTACCTTCAGCTATTAAGTTTAATCTTACAGGCAAGCCTTCAAAATGGGTAAGTGGTAAAGATGTGATACTTCACATTATCGGTATGATTGGTGTTGATGGTGCTCTTTACAAATCAATGGAATTCACAGGTGACGGAATTGCGAACCTTACAATGGATGACCGTTTTACAATTGCCAATATGGCAATAGAGGCAGGTGGAAAGAACGGTATTTTCCCTGTAGATGATATCACAAGAGAATATATGAAAGAACATTCAAAGAGACCGTTTGTAGAATATAGTGCAGATGATGATGCAGAATATGAACAGGTTTATGATATTAATCTTGCAGAGATTAAGCCAACTGTTGCATTTCCTCATCTTCCTGAAAATACACACACAGTTGATTCTATAGATGATATTAAGATTGATCAGGTTGTAATCGGTTCCTGTACAAATGGCCGTATAGATGACCTTCGTTGTGCGGCAAAGATTCTTGAGGGAAGAAAAGTTGCAAAAGGACTTCGTGTAATCGTAATTCCTGCAACACAGAAAATCTATCTTCAGGCAATTGAAGAGGGGTTTGTTCAGACATTTATCAACGCAGGTGCTGTAGTAAGTACACCTACATGTGGTCCATGTCTTGGCGGTTATATGGGCATTCTTGCTGAAGGCGAGAGATGTGTTTCAACAACTAACAGAAATTTCGTAGGACGTATGGGACATGTTGACTCAGAGATTTATCTTGCAAGCCCGGCTGTTGCGGCTGCCAGTGCTGTTACAGGTAAAATAAGCCAGCCATCAGAACTTGGTTTATAATATAATTTGAATATAGATTAATGGAGGATTAGTGATGAAAGCAGAAGGAAGAGTTTTTAAATATGGCGATAATGTTGATACAGATGTAATTATTCCTGCAAGATATCTGAATTCATCTGACCCGGCAGAACTTGCTACACACTGCATGGAAGATATTGATAAGGATTTTGTTAAAAATGTAAAAAAAGGTGATATAATTGTTGCAAATAAGAATTTTGGATGTGGTTCTTCAAGAGAACATGCTCCTATTGCAATTAAGGCAGCAGGCGTAAGCTGTGTTATTGCTGAAACATTTGCAAGAATTTTTTACAGAAATTCAATTAATATCGGACTTCCTATTATTGAGTGTCATGAAGCTGCAAAAGCTATCAATGCAGGTGATGATGTAGAAGTCGATTTTGACAGCGGTGTCATAACAGACAAGACAACAGGCCAGAGCTTCAAAGGACAGGCATTCCCTGAATTTATGCAGAAAATCATAAAAGCAGAAGGACTTATTAATTACATTAATAATAAGTAATAAGACAAATAAATATTATTAAAATATAAAGCACCGGCATATTTCGTATGCCGGTACTTTAGTCATATGCATATAAGAAAAATAGTAATAAAGTAATATATCAATCAGCTGACAACTAGTGTATTATAATGATTAAATTTCTCTATAAATATATGGTTTAAATGAAAGGAAATAAAATGCAGAAGAAAAGCAAAAAAAACGCATCTATTGCCCATAAGATGAGAAACGGATATAACAAAGTAATCAAAATAATGATAGCATCTGGAATTTTGTCACTTATAGTAATTGTGTTGCTTCTTGCTAACATGCTTAATTATGTACAGAAGGTTGAGCGTGCAGACAGAGCAGTAAAGATATGTATAATTGATGTTAATTCCGCAGCAAGAAGTATTCGTGAAATGGCACTTAATACAGATAAGTCATCATATAATACATATGAAAGTGATGTCAAGGATATATTAAATAATGTTAACTCAGAACTTCTTATATTAAAAGGTCTTAATACAGTTGATACGGATTTATATAATCAGTATTCAAAGGCTTTAAATGACTGGGGAACAATTGGATATTCAATTATAAAAGAAATAAAGGCAGGAAATATTACTGCTGCAACAAATGATATACTTAATAAGTGTACACCGGCACTTGATAATGTAATCAGCATCGGAGATAAACTTGATGCCGATACTGATGTAACAAGAAATACTGCAATCTGGTTTACATTTTTCTATGCTATAGCAGGAATTGCAGCAATAATTATATTTGTTATTGTAGCAATAGTTATTTCAAAAAAGACAAGTAAGAATATTGTCAATTCTATTATGCTGCCACTTGGTGAAATTGAAAAAGTCGCAGCAGAACTTACACAGGGAAATCTCCACAGTCAGCTTGATTATCATTCTGATGATGAAATTGGACAGCTTGCACATAATCTTAGAAAGTCAATAAGAATTTTAAGTTCATATGTTGACGATATTGGACATTCAATGAAAGAATTCTCAAAGGGTAACTTTGCAGTTCAGCCTGAAGTTGAATGGAAAGGTGATTTTGTTGACATTCTTAATTCATTTGTTGCATTTGAAAACAGTATGTCTGATACAGTAATCGGAATACAGAGAGCAGCTAATGAAGTATCAGGAGGAGCCGGACAGGTCGCTGAAAGTTCTAATGATCTTGCACAGGGTGCAACAGATCAGGCTGCAGTTGTTGAAGAGCTGACTGCTAGTATTACTAATGTGGCTGAACAGATTGACAAGAATGCCGAGAGTACAAAGAATATAAGCACCAGTGTTGATAATCTCGGAAAAGAGATTGTTACAAGCAATGCAAGAATGCAGGATATGGTTGAATCTATGAATGAAATCAATGAGGCATCTCAGCAGATAGACCAGATTATTGCAACAATTAACGAGATTGCATCAAGAACGAATCTTCTTGCACTTAATGCTTCAATTGAGGCAGCAAGAGCAGGCGAAGCCGGAAAAGGCTTTGCAGTTGTTGCAGACCAGGTAACAGTTCTGGCTGAGAACAGTGCCAAGGCTGCAAAAGAATCAGCAGTACTTATCAGCAATTCTGTAAGTGCGGTTGAAAGAGGTATGGTAATTGCTAATGAAACAGCAGGAAAACTTGAAAAAGTTGCTGATAATTCTAAGCAGATTACAGTCGATGTAAATGATATAGCTGAGACTTTGAAGGCACAGACGGATGTGATTCATCAGATTAATGAAGGCGTTAACCAGATTAATGATGTTGTTCAGACAAATTCAGCAACTTCACAGGAATGTGCTGCTGCAAGCCAGCAGATGAGCAGCGAAGCTGAGAATCTTAAAAATCTTATACGTGAACTCCGCGTTATTAAAAAGTAATATGATAACTCCTGCGACAGCTTTTACGGCTTCGCAGGAGTTTTTTACTGCATGGAAATTTTACAATGAATCAATGTATTTTCTGAACTTTGAAGGCAGGATTATTTTATTGTAAATTGAAGCGTATTGTATAGAAGAAATATTTTCAATGTAATTACGTTCATATTTTACAGATGTTTTCTTTTCGGTCATATCAGCAGCTTTGTTATATGCAATTGCAGCTTCATTTTCAGCTTCATATGTTCCAATCTGGTACATTCCGTTGATGTGGATGGCAGCACGATATAATTTTTTGCCGTTTTTTTCAATCATGCTCACACCGTTATAGCGGTTAATGACACAGATGTTTTCATAACGGTAATCACATGAATCTCCATTTTTAAAAATGTAGTCACGCCCCTCGACAGAGTGTGCACGGATTCCATAACGGGAGAGAATACTTGTCTGCATTCCAAAATCATTTACATAATAGTACCCGCCGCGTGCAATGATTTTGTGGGTTGAATAATAAAACAGGCTGTCCGTATTGAAAATAAGCGTTTTATCAGGTGACAGAAAATAGAGAAAAAACTTTTTGCACAGGTAAACAGGCGTCTTTATATATATTCCGTTATCTCTGAAATTAATAAGTATTATGTATTTTTCAAAAGGAATATTCATGTCTGGAGAATAAGATGTTGTGTGGAGTTCTGTATTTATGATGTGCAAATCGCTGCGGGACAATATTTCGCATGCTTCATTGTAAGTTACGGCGGCTTCATTTTCAGAAGAGAAACTTCCGAGACTTATATGTTTGTTTTTGTGTGTTATAGAAGAACGATAGTAAACAGTACCGTCTTTTTTATATGCAGTATAAACTCCGGCTGGCATATATTTTCTCCTTTTTTAAAATGAATGTGTAAATTTGCAAAATAATGTTGTGTTTATTCATAACTATGTTGTATAATAACAAATGATTATATGGTTTTATTATATGTCAATGATGTTGATTTTTCCATATAAAAATTAGTAAATGATATTAAGGGTGGAAAGAAGAATGAGTTTGTTTTACAAAAGTACCAGAGACGACAGCGTAAAGGTTACTGCATCACAGGCAATATTAAAGGGACTTGCACCGGACGGAGGTTTATTTGTACCGGAAAGTATTCCTTCATTTGACAAGAGCCTTGAAGAGTTATCTAAGATGTCATACAAAGAAGTGGCATATGAAGTAATGAAGCTTATGCTGGATGATTTCACAGAAGAAGAGTTAAAGGCTTGTATCGACAAGGCATATGATGAAAAGTTTGATACAGATGTAATCGCACCGCTTGTCAAAGCTGATGGTGCTTATTATCTGGAACTTTTCCATGGTGCAACTATTGCATTCAAGGATATGGCACTTTCAATACTTCCACATTTGCTTATAACTTCAGCTAAGAAGAATGACGTACATAATGAGATAGTTATTCTTACAGCTACATCAGGCGATACAGGAAAAGCTGCACTTGCAGGATTTGCCGATGTTAAGGGAACACGTATTATTGTATTTTATCCTAAGAATGGTGTCAGCCCGATTCAGGAAAAACAGATGGTTACACAGAAGGGTGATAATACATATGTAATCGGAATTAAAGGAAACTTTGATGATGCACAGACTGGTGTAAAGAAGATTTTCGGAGACAAAGAGCTTGAAAAAGAGATGGCAGAGGCAGGATTTCAGTTTTCATCAGCTAACTCAATCAATATCGGACGTCTTGTACCACAGATTGTTTATTATGTATATGCTTATACAAGACTTCTTGCAGATGGTGAGATTAAAGCCGGAGACAAGATTAATGCTGTAGTTCCTACAGGTAATTTTGGTAATATCCTTGCAGCATTCTATGCTAAGAATATGGGACTTCCTATTAACAAGCTTATTTGTGCATCAAATGAGAATAAAGTATTATATGATTTCTTCACAACAGGTGAATACGACAGAAACAGAGAGTTTGTTCTTACAACATCTCCTTCTATGGATATTCTTATTTCAAGTAACCTTGAACGTCTTATCTATAGAATTGCCGGAAATAGTGCAAAGAAGAATTCAGAGCTTATGGAATCATTAAAGAACACAGGCAAGTACGAGATTACACCTGAGATGAAAGCACAGTTATCTGATTTCTATGGCAATTATGCAACTGAAGCTGAAGATGCAGCTACAATAAAGAAGCTTTATGAAGATACAGGTTATGTTATCGATACTCATACAGCAGTTGCTGCTACAGTTTACGAGAAATATAAGAAAGAGACCGGCGATGATACAGTTACAGTAATTGCATCAACAGCAAGTCCATATAAGTTTACAAGAAGCGTTATGGATGCTATTGATTCAAAGTATGACAGCATGACTGATTTTGAACTTGTAGATGAATTAAGCAAGATTTCTAATGTTGCCGTTCCACAGGCAATTGAAGATATAAGAACAGCACCTGTTCTTCATGATACAGTATGTGAAGTTAATGAGATGAGTTCAAGCGTTAAAAAGATTCTTGGAATTTAATCGGAATTAATTATAAAGCATAAAGCTTTTGCAAAATGGATTGGAATCTGTTTTGCAGAAGCTTTTTTCATATCTTGTATCAGAGGGGAGAATATGTTTTCAATTATATGGAAAATTTGAAAGACTAAAATGAAAGCGGGGTATTATATGCAGGACGATTATGGGAATGTAACATTAGTTAATGTATCGGGAATTTATGATGAACAACCTTTATTTATTGATAAATTAAAAAAAGGCGGTGCTGGAGTTATAGATGCTGTCAGTATGACAGGGACAAACGGATATTGTGATGATATGGCAAAAGAAAATTTTCGTGAAATGATGAAAGAATATCCGGCAAAAGGTATTCATTTTATTGATGGAGGCAATTACCATTATCTCACACTTTTATGGTTAAGTCTTATAGAGGAGCCGTTTGACCTGATAGTATTTGATAATCATTCTGATATGCAAAAGCCGGCATTTGGTGATGTTTTATCATGCGGCGGCTGGATTAGAAATCTGGTGGAAGATTCCGGCTTTAAAGGGAAAGTAACTGTTGTAGGTGTTGACAAAGATAATATAGATAAAGAAATGAAGGAGCTGGGAGTAAAGTTTATTACAAAGCAGACAATACTTAAAAAGAGAGGACAACAGTATGGTCTTGAAAATGAACTTATAGATAAATGCTGGACAGGAAAAAGACCTGTATATATTTCGGTTGATAAAGATGTGCTTGATGAAAAAGAATATAAAACAAACTGGAATCAGGGAATCATGAGTGTTGATGAGCTTTTTGCAATAATTGAGGACACATTTGAAATGCGTAAAGTTATAGGCATGGACATCTGCGGAGAGATGGATGAGGCGGTAAATTCAGAATTTGGCAGCATTTATAATGAAATAAACCAGGCAGTTAATATGAGATTTTTAAAGTTTAGAATTTCTTAATAAAAAAATTTAATAAGGGTGTTGACATTAATATGAGGTAGTGTTATTTTATGTATATCAAATGTTAGCACTCAAATTTAACGAGTGCTAACATGAGATAAATAAGCAGCATTTATTTATGGATAAGGAGTGAGAGTCAATGGAACTTGATGACAGAAAAGTTAAGATTCTGAAAGCAATCATTAAAAATTATCTTGAAACAGGCGAACCGGTTGGCTCAAGAACCATATCCAAATATGCAGATTTGAAACTGAGTTCGGCCACAATCAGAAATGAGATGGCAGACCTTGAAGAACTTGGATATATTGTCCAGCCTCATACATCGGCAGGAAGAATTCCTACAGATAAAGGTTACAGATTTTATGTGGATGATATGATGAGTCAGAAAGAGACAGAACTTGTGAACAGGGAGCAGGTAGTGACAGACAGAGAAAAAGAAGTTGAGTCAATGCAGGGTATCCTTTCACAGAAGGTCGATAAGGTTGAAGAACTTCTTCAGAATGTTGCAAAAGTGCTTGCAAAAGATACTAACTATGCAACAATGGTCAGTGCACCACAGGTTAAAGGTAACAAGCTTAAATTTGTCCAGCTTTCGCAGCTTGAAACAAATAAGATTCTGGCGGTTATTGTTATGGAAGGCAATATAATCCGTAACAAAGTAATAACAGTAAGTGAAGATTTATCACAGGAGAATCTTTTAAAGCTTAACATTCTTTTGAATACGAGCCTTACAGGACTTTCATTGCAGGAGATGAATCTTAGTATTGTATCTAAGATGGAGAATCAGGCAGGAGAGCATATGCAGCTTGTAAAAGAAGTTGTTGATGCTATTGTTGAGACAATAAGCGGAGAAGATAATTTAAAGATATATACCAGCGGTGCAACTAATATTTTCAAATATCCTGAGCTTAGCGATTCGACGAAAGCAAGTGAGCTTATATATGCACTTGAGGAAAAACAGTCACTTACTGATTTTGTAAAAGATACAGAGAGTGATGATTCCGATAATACAGGAATTCAGGTATATATAGGAAATGAAGCACCGGTTGAGTCAATGAAAGACTGTAGCGTAGTTACGGCAACTTATGAGTTGCAGGATGGCATGCGTGGAACGATAGGTATTATCGGACCGAAACGTATGGATTATGATAAAGTTGTTGAAAAACTTAAGACAATTCAGAATCAACTGGATGATGTCTTTAAGAAATCATAGGAAAGGTTGGATATAAAAGTGTCAAAGAAAGAAAAAGATTTAAAGAAGAAAGATGAAAAATTAGAAAAAGATATTGATAAGACTGAAAAAAAAGACGCTGAAACTGTAGAAACTCAGGCTGATAACGCAGATGCAGATAACACTGCAAGCGATGCGGAGGCAGCAGGTGATACAGATAATGATAAATCTGATAATAAAAAGAAAGATCCACGAGACGCTGTTATTGATGAACTGCAGGACAGAGTTAAGCGTCAGATGGCTGAGTTTGACAATTACAGAAAGCGTACAGATAAAGAGAAGTCAGCAATGTTTGAAATGGGAGCTTCAGATGTAATTAAAAAGTTACTTCCTATTGTTGATAATTTTGAACGTGGTTTTAAAGCAATCACGGATGAAGAAAAGGAAACACCATTTGCCAAAGGTATGGATATGGTTTACAAGCAGACAATGAAGATGCTTGAAGATCTTGAAGTTAAACCTATCGAGGCAGTTGGTTTGGAGTTTAACCCGGATGTTCATAATGCAGTAATGCATGTTGAAGATGATTCAGTAGGCGAAGGAATAGTAGTTGAAGAATTTGAGAAGGGTTACACATATAGAGATACTGTGATTCGTCACAGCATGGTAAAGGTTGCCAATTAGTTGAATTTTGAGTGATTAATTGCAGCATTTACATTATGACAATTGAAATTAGTATTTAATGTGCATTGCACAGAAAGGAAGATTAATATGGGAAAGATTATTGGTATTGACTTAGG
>UMFQ01018719.1_pt1 | contig 10137 bp, 7 predicted proteins | sample 1965061 | NCBI WGS metagenome assembly UMFQ01 (sample SAMEA4836051, study PRJEB28245) | human gut metagenome | biome: gut microbiome; material: fecal sample | place: Denmark | collected 2008
TTGAAGCACTTATGCATGATGGCAAGGCACTTCAGTCAGGTACAAGCCACAATTTCGGTGATGGATTTGCAAAGGCATTTGGTATCCAGTATACAGATAAAGATAATAAGTTAAAGTATGTTCACCAGACATCATGGGGAGCAACAACAAGACTTATCGGAGCTGTTATTATGACACACGGTGATAATTCAGGTCTTGTTCTTCCACCTAGAGTTGCACCTGTTCAGGTTGATATTATTCCTATCATGCAGAAGAAGGAAGGCGTGCTTGATAAGGCGTTTGAGGTTATGGATACACTCAAGGCAGCAGGACTTCGTGTTAAGGTTGATGATTCAGATAAGAATCCAGGCTGGAAGTTCTCTGAGCAGGAGATGCGTGGTATCCCTGTAAGAGTTGAGATGGGACCAAGAGATATTGAAGCTGGTCAGGCTATCGTCGTAAGAAGAGATACAAGAGAGAAGATTACAGTTAATATTTCTGAACTTGCCGATAAGATTAAAGAGATTCTTGATGCAATGCAGGTTGAGATGCTTGAACGTGCAAGAAAGCACAGAGATGAGCATACTTATGTTGCAACAAATTATGATGAGTTTAAGGATATAGTTGCTAATAAACCTGGATTTGTTAAGGCTATGTGGTGCGGTGACCAGGCATGTGAGGATAAGATTAAGGAAGATACAACTGCTACTTCAAGATGTATGCCATTTGCACAGGAACATCTTTCAGATGTATGTGTATGCTGCGGAAAGCCGGCAAAGAAGATGGTTTACTGGGGTAAAGCATACTAAAAGATTATTAATATAGATAAAGACAAAGGCGGGCAAAAGCCCGCCTTTTATAAAAGATTAAAATTTGTGGAAATGAGGTAATGTATGGATAAATACAATATTGTGATGCCGCAGGAGGTTAAGGATATAATAAAACAGATAGAGGCGGCAGGCTTCGAGGCATTTGCTGTCGGTGGCTGTGTCCGTGACTGTATTCTTGGCAGAACACCGCAGGATTGGGATATAACGACATCAGCACTGCCTTCACAGATAAAAGAAATATTTGCAAGAACAATAGATACAGGCATACAGCATGGAACTGTTACCGTGATGATAGGCAAAACCGGTTATGAGATAACTACATACCGTATTGACGGGGAATATAAGGATTGCCGTCATCCTGAAAATGTCGAATTTTCATCAGATTTAAAGGATGATTTAAAAAGACGTGATTTTACAATTAATGCAATGGCATACAATGACAGCACAGGCCTTGTTGATGAATTTGACGGAATAAATGATTTGAACAAAGGTATTATAAGATGTGTGGGAGATGCAAAAGAGCGTTTTACGGAAGATGCTTTGAGAATGATGCGTGCAATACGATTCTCTGCCCAGCTCGGATTTGATATTGAAGAAAATACATACAATGCAATATCAAAGCTGTCACCATCAATAAGCCATGTCAGCATGGAACGCATACAGGTTGAGCTTGTAAAAACACTGTTGTCGGATAACCCAGGTTATGTAATGAGATTTTATGAGACGGGGCTGTTTAAATATGTGCTTCCGGATATCGGCCGGGTGCTTGGCGGAAGATATTCAAGAAATGCACTTACAATGTTGAAATTTTCTAAAAAACAGCCTGTTTTCAGGTATGCAGCACTTCTTAACACGCTTGAACCGGAAAATGTAAGAAAGACGCTCAGGGAATTGAAGCTTGATAATTATACGGTGGAGCATGTTACAAAACTTGTTGCTAATTCAAAAGTAACAATAGAAGAAAATGAACCGGCATTAAGAGAGGCAGTCCACCAATACGGAAGAGAACTTATACAGATGATGTTTGAGCATGAAGAGGCCATAATTGCCACAAAGGAAGAAATTACCGGTATAAAGCTTGCTGGCAAGAAAAAACACCTTATCGTTCTCAGGACTATGTATGATGAGATTACAAAAAGAGGTGACTGTATCTGTATAAAAGACCTTGATATAACGGGAAATGATTTGATGGAATATGGACTTAAAGGCCCTGAAATAGGGAAGACACTCAATGAACTTCTTGGCGTTGTAATAGAAAATCCACGTCTTAATGATAAAGCAACACTTATAGCATTAATAGAACATCTTAATTAACTTTAGGGTATTTTTCCTCCACAGCTTTCATATGATAAGACAGACATATGGAAGTGTGGAGGTTTATAATGAATGAAAAATCACTGGATGTATTAAAACAGTATGATATAGATGTGTATAAAACTATGCGTGGAAGAGGAGGAATGCTGCTCTTTACAAATCAGGGAGTGAAGCTGTTTCTCGAGTGTAATCATCCTGATAAATATTATGAAAGAGAAGACATAATTACTAAAACCATTGCACATAATGGATTTATTAATGTTGATACATATATAAGAAATGCAGAGGGCGGGCTTGTGAGTGAGAATGAGGAGGATGGCAGACGGTATATACTGAAAAACTGGGTTGATGCAAGAGAGTGTAATGTGAATGATATTTCGGATATAGCGGCCGGTGTCTCAACGCTTGCAAGGCTGCATACATCACTTGATGAAGCGGCAGTGTGTTTCAGGGAGATGGATGTTAATCCTGTAGCAGAAAACATGAGGCTTGCGGATAATTATGTGCGTCATATGAAAGAACTGAAACAGGCATCCAATTATCTTAAAAATAAGAAAAAGAAATCTGAGTTTGAAAATATTGCATATAGAAATATAGGTTCATTTTACAGTGAGGCGGTGAATGCTGTCCGTAAAATGAGTGATGATAAATTAAAAAAACGTTTTTTGCAGGCACAGCTTAGCGGTGAACTTGTACATGGCAACTATACATATCATAATGTATGTTTTTGCGGAAGCACTGTATTTGTCACGAATTTTGAGAAGTGCCGCAATGAATGTCAGATAAGTGATTTGTACCAGTTTATGAGAAAAATTCTTGAAAAATATGAGTGGGATATTCAGACGGCATACAAAATGCTTGATGAATATGACAAAGTAAAACCTGTATCTGATATTGATTTGGAGCTTTTAGGAGTGCTTTTTTCATTTCCGGAAAAATTCTGGAAGATAATCAATTATTATTACAATATGAATAAGGCATGGATACCACCCAAAAGTGTTGAAAAACTGAAAGCAGTTACATCCGTAAACAGCCGTAGGCTGGAATTTCTTGCAAGTATAGGTGTATTGTGATAATATAGCTTACAAGTACGGATAGATTTTGAATTGGAGTACGTATGAACAAAAATGTATTTTTTAATATAATATATAAGGCAGTTTCCGTTATGATGATTGTTGTCATTTCTGTGTCAGGTCTTGTAGGCTGCGGCTCGAAAAAAACAAGTTCTGTCACACCGGGAAGCTCAATACTTCCGGCACCGACAAAGTCAATTACGGATGCACCTGTAAATGCAAAAACAAATGAAATTACAATAGAAGGCGTTTTGTCTTCATTAGATAAAGATGCCAAAAAGATGAGATTTGTTGAAAATTCATCAGGAATAGAATATGAAGTTCCATATACGGGGGGAACTGATATTCAGACAAAATATGGAACAAAGATAGCACCATCCAATATGAAGCCGGGTGAGATATACGAAGTTACATGTGATAAAAAAGGAACAGCACTGACAATCTACGGTGCAAAGGATGCGTGGGAAAGAACCGGGATTACAGGGCTTGATTTTGATGAAAGCACAAGAAAGATTACGATTGGTTCAACTAATCTTGTATATGCACAGAAATCGGTGATTTTGTCAGATAATGAAAAGATATCTATTTCCCAGATTGTAAAACAGGATACTGTAATATTAAGAGGTGTTGATAGTACGGTTTACTCAATTGTGGTTGATGTAGGACACGGATATATTAAGTTCACAGGAGTAAGTGCATTTGAGGGCGGATATGCAAGTATAGGAAAGAGCCAGCTTGTAGGTGTGACTGATAATATGCTTGTTACTGCAGCAACCGGAACATATGATCTTGAACTTGATGCAGGAACCATGAGCGGAAAGAAGACTGTTACGGTTGAGAAAAATAAAGAGACAACGGTTGATTTCAGTGAATATAAGCTTCCAGTTGATGAGCAGGGAGCTGTTAATTTTAAAGTTACTCCGTCAAATGCTGTCATGACGATTGACGGCGAGGAAGTGGATTATACAGAACCTGTTATGTTGAAATTTGGCAGTCATGTCCTGACACTGGCAGCTAATTATTATGAAGCATATACAGAGACATTTACAGTAAGTTCGGCTTATTCTACAAAAGTTATAGATATGACATCTAAGTCAGCCTCGACTAAGAGCAGCAGTTCATCGACGACTGCAGCATCAACAAATGGTTACAAGGTAAATGTAACAGCACCTGCAGGTGCAGCACTTTATGTAGACAGCGTATATGTTGGGATTGTGCCGTGTTCATTTGAGAAAAAGTCGGGTACAAAGACTATAACTCTTACGCAGAATGGATATAATACAATTAGTTATTCTATTTCTATTGCCAACAGCAGCGGAGATTTGAATTATGCATTTCCGGATATGACAAAGAAAGAATAGAAGGAGGATAAATCCTCTCCTCGCTAGGAGACATAGTGCATCAAAGATGCACATTGGGATTTTTCTTTGAAAAACAAGGAGGATATTATGAATATACCGTTTTCACCACCTGATATAACAGAAGAAGAGATAGAAGCAGTTGCCGAGGTTATGCGTTCCGGCTGGATTACAACAGGACCAAAGACTAAGGAACTTGAAAGAAAGATGGCAGAATTTACGCATACAAACAGAGGTGTATGCCTTAATTCGGCAACATCATGTATGGAGATGGCACTACGCCTGTTTGAGATAGGACCGGGAGATGAAGTTATTGTGCCGGCATATACATACACTGCCAGTGCCAGTGTTGTATGTCATGTTGGTGCGACACTGCGTCTTGTGGATGTAGAAAAAGGAACATTCCACATTGATTATGCTGCGGTTGAGAGTATGATTAATGAAAATACAAAGGCAATCATACCTGTTGATCTGGGCGGTGTTATGGTTGATTACGACCGTATACGAGCTATTGTTGAATCAAAGAAGAGCCTTTTTAGACCTTCTTCAAAGATGCAGGAAGCATTGGGACATATTTTAATTCTTGCTGATTCTGCACATGGATATGGTGCTTCACAGAATGGAAAGATGAGTGGAGAATGTGCTGATTTTACAAGCTTTTCATTTCACGCTGTTAAGAATTTTACGACAGCTGAGGGTGGCGGACTTGTATGGAGACCTGTGCCGGGTGTTGATGATGAGGAGATTTATCATAATCTTATGCTTCTTTCGCTTCACGGACAGTCAAAAGATGCACTTGCAAAGACAAAGTTAGGTGCATGGGAATATGACATAAAGGGACCTTATTACAAATGTAATATGACAGATATTCTTGCCGCTGTAGGTCTTGTACAGCAGAGGCGTTATAAGAGCCTTCTTGCGAGAAGAAAAGAGATTATTGAGCGTTATGATGAGTGGATTAAAGATGATGATATAATGACACTTAAACACTTTGATGGCGGTAATATTTCAAGTGGACATCTTTATCTTGTAAGAGTGCTTCCATATGATGAAGAAAAGAGAAATTCCCTTATAACAGCAATGGCAGAGGCAGGTATTGCAACTAATGTCCATTTCAAACCTCTTCCTATGCATACGGCATACAAGAACCTTGGATTTGATATAAAAGATTTCCCAAATTCATACGAGATGTATAAAAATGAAATTACACTTCCGCTTCACACATGTCTTACAGATGAGCAGACAGAGTATATCATTGAGAATTTTAACAGATTAAGGAAGATTTAATTATGGAGTTAAGACAGTGGAATGAGCTGCCTGACCGTATGAGAACGCGTGAGGTCAGAAAATATTATAATATAATCGCACAGCGAAGAGGCTGGTTTCGTGCAAAAAGGGTATTTGATGTCATAGTTTCATTAATAATGATTGTATTTCTTGCAATTCCTATGGCAGTTATTGCAGCCATGATAAAGTTAGACTCAAAAGGTCCTGTTTTTTTCAGGCAGGAAAGAGTTACGCAGTATGGAAGAATTTTTAAGATTTACAAATTCAGAACTATGGTAAATAATGCTTCACGTATCGGAAGCCAGGTTACAGTGGCAGGTGACGCAAGAATAACAAAGGTTGGTAAATTTTTAAGAAAATTCAGACTTGATGAATTTCCACAGCTTTTTAATATAATAGCTGGTGATATGACACTTGTTGGGACAAGACCTGAAGTGCCGAAATATGTTAAGCATTATACACCTGAGATGTATGCAACACTGCTTCTTCCTGCAGGACTTACATCGAGGACAAGCATTGCATACAAGGATGAGGATAAGCTTTTGAAGGATGCAAAAAATGCCGATAAGACTTATGTAGAGCAGATTCTTCCTGTTAAAATGCAATATAATCTTGAAAGTTTAAGAAAATTTGGACTGGTTGATGACTGTAGCATTTTATGGAATACTTTTTATTCTGTAATCAGGAAGTAGGATTGGAGACATTATGTTTATTACAATGTGTGTAATTGCATATAATGAAGAAAATGCAATTGACAGAATTCTTGGCGATATAGCCGCACAGGATTACAATCATAATGATATGGAAGTTGTGCTTGTTGATGGGGCATCAACTGATAATACAAAAAAACATCTTGATAATTTCAAGGAAAAATACAAAGATGATTTCAGAAGAGTTGTGGTGCTTGATAATCCTAAGAGAACACTACCGTCAGGCTGGAATGTAGCACTCAGGGAATATAAAGGCGATGCAATCATAAAAGTAGATGCACATGCCGAGATTCCTAAGGATTTCGTGAGCAAAAATGTGCGTGTTCTTGAGAGCGGAGAGGATATATGCGGTGGACAGAGACCTGTGATTATAGATGAAGAGACTCCGTGGAAGAATACGCTTCTGCTTGCGGAGAGCAGCATGTTTGGCTCAAGTATAGCTCCATACAGGAACAATCCGGGAAAAACATATGTAAAATCAATGTTTCATGCTGCGTACAGAAGACAAGTTTTTGATAAGGTCGGTTTTTTTAATGAAAATCTTGCACGCACGGAAGATAATGAGATTCATTACAGAATGAGGGAAGCAGGATTTAAACTTTGCTTTGACCCTGATATTATCTCATATCAGCATATAAGAAGCAGTCTTCCTAAGATGTTAAAACAGAAATATTCCAATGGATTGTGGATTGGAAAAACAGCAAAAATATGTCCGCAATGTTTGTCATTATATCATTTTGTGCCATTTGCCTTTGTATCGGCAATTATAATGTCGGTAATCGGAACAGGACAGAAAATATGTATGCCGCTTAACAGGCTTGCAAAAAAACTTACAAAGTTGATGTGGTCTGCTTACGGACTTCTGGCAGCAGTAATGTCAGCATTTTCGGTGATGAAAGCAGGCAAAAAGAAAAATATGACAAATGTGGCACTGCCATTTTTGTTTTTATTGCTTCATGTAAGTTACGGAGTTGGCACATTAAAAGGCTTACTTAGTAAGACTGATGGTGAAAGGAAATAGGAAAAGATATGGGAGATACAAGAAAAGACAGGATACAGCTCCTTGTAAGAAGAATTTTTTTGGTTATAACGGATATTATTCTCATAAATGGTTCAGCATTTCTTTCACTGATTATGCGTTTTGAGATAAATATAGCAAGTGTTCCGGAAGAATATATACAAAAGTACATTGTAAATGTTATTCCATTTACAATCGTGACGCTTATAATATTCTGGTGTTTCAGGATGTATCACAGTCTGTGGCAGTATGCAAGTATCGCAGAACTTTATAAAATTGTGGAAGCCTGCGTTGTTGCAGAGCTGGCACATCTTTGCGTGACATCTTTTATGGGATGGATGCTTCCACGTTCATGTTATTTTACATCAGGAGTATTTCTTATAGTTGCAATGAGTGCAAGCCGTTTTATGTACAGGCTTTTAAGGCAGCTTATTAATGAATACAGACATACCTCGGAACAGTTAAAGATAATGATTATCGGTGCCGGAGAGGCAACAAGTGTGCTAATGAGAGAAATTTCCAATTCGAGATACCTCGACAACTCAAAGGTGGTCTGTATAATAGATGACGATTTGGGAAAAGTTGGAAAGTATATCAGAGGTGTCAAAATTGTAGGTACAAGAGACCATATAAAAGAGTATGCAAGATATTATGACATCGATGAGATAATATTCGCTATTCCTTCAGCATCAACTAAGGATAAGAGGGAGATTCTTAATATCTGTAAAGAAACATCATGTAACTTAAAGATTCTTCCCGGCGTTTACCAGATGGTTGACGGCGAGATTAACATCAAGGATTTAAGAAATGTTGATGTTCTTGACTTGCTTGGAAGAGACCCTGTAAAAGTTGATATAGAATCAATTATGGGTTATGTTAAAGACAAGACAGTGCTTGTAACAGGAGGCGGCGGTTCAATTGGTTCCGAACTTTGCAGACAGCTTGTAAGCCACAAGCCGAAATGTCTTGTTATATTTGATATATATGAAAATAATGCCTATGACATACAACAGGAATTAAAAATAAAATATCCTGATGCAAATGTGGTTACGCTTATCGGTTCAATAAGAAATACATCAAGACTTGAATCGGTATTTGAACAGTACAAGCCTGATATTGTTTATCATGCGGCAGCACACAAGCATGTTCCGCTCATGGAAGTAAGCCCTAATGAGGCTATAAAGAACAATGTTGTCGGAACATGGAATGTTGCAAAGATGGCTGATAAGTACGGAGTTAAGAAGTTTGTTATGATTTCTACGGACAAGGCTGTTAATCCTACAAATGTAATGGGTGCAACAAAGAGAATCTGTGAAATGATAATCCAGTCATTTAATGAGAAATCAAAGACAGATTTCGTTGCTGTTCGATTCGGAAACGTGCTTGGAAGCAACGGTTCGGTTATTCCGCTCTTTAAAAGACAGATTGAGGCGGGAGGTCCTGTTACCGTTACACACCCTGATATTATCAGATACTTTATGACAATTCCGGAGGCGGTATCACTCGTCCTTCAGGCGGGAGCTTATGCCAAAGGCGGCGAGATATTTATTCTTGATATGGGTGAGCCCGTAAAGATTGACGATCTTGCAAAGAACTTAATACGTCTTTCGGGTTACACGCTCGGTGTTGACATGGAAATCAAATATACAGGTCTGCGTCCCGGTGAAAAGCTTTACGAAGAGCTTCTCATGAATGAAGAGGGCATGCAGGACACAGATAACAAACTTATTCACATAGGCAGACCAATCGAATTTGACAAAGAACATTTCTATGAAAAGCTTGAAGAGTTAAAAGAAATGGCATATGCAGAAGATTCGGCAGATATAAGAAAGAAGATTATGGAGGTTGTGGATACGTATCATCCGCAGAATTTGTAATCTCTATTATGGCAAGTATAGTAGCCTACTATATTTGTAAATGGCTGGATGGAGATTATTAGTCGGCAATCAGCCTAGGGTTTAAGCCGCCTTGCAAAAAAGGAATAAAAATCCCAGTGAGCTGCAACTCACTGGGATTTTTTCAAAATTTAAATGTATTTTCAAGCGTGTCCCATAATTTATCTTTTTCGCTGAAGTTAAGTGGCGTGCCATCTTTTAATGTGTAGCCGGAAGGGTCAGCATTTCCCGGATATTCGCCTGTTATCTCAGGCCATTTGATGCCGATTACCGGGTCGTTCCATGCAAGTCCGCCCTCATCACCAGGATGATAGAAATCAGTGACTTTATAACAGAATTCAGCTGTATCACTTAATACAAGAAATCCATGTGCAAATCCTTCACTTATATAGAACTGCTTTTTATTTTCTTCAGTGAGTTCGACGCCAAACCATTTTCCGTATGTTTTTGAATCCGAGCGTAAATCAACTGCAACATCAAATACACGCCCTTTGATTACACGGACGAGCTTGCCTTGCGGAAATTCTTTCTGGAAATGAAGTCCGCGAAGCACGCCTTTTGATGAACTTGATTGGTTATCTTGTACAAAGACCATGTCAAGTCCTGCTTCATGCATATCATTCTGATTATATGTTTCCATAAAATAACCGCGGCTGTCACCATGAACAGTCGG
>UMFQ01022216.1_pt1 | contig 9898 bp, 7 predicted proteins | sample 1965061 | NCBI WGS metagenome assembly UMFQ01 (sample SAMEA4836051, study PRJEB28245) | human gut metagenome | biome: gut microbiome; material: fecal sample | place: Denmark | collected 2008
AAACTTTCCCAATTTTTCTATATATTTTACAATCAAGGTATAGCTGGTATCATAAATGTATTCAAAGAGGAAGTAGTTAATATCAGAAAAAACAGATAATAAATAAAAAACGAACAATTTATTTTGTGTGATAAAAAAACAGACAATAAAAACAGAAAAATGTGTACAAAAATAAGGCTGTTGTGGTTAAGCAGCCGAAAAATTATCAGAACCTGTAGAAAACGATGAACCTGGTCCGGTAGAATTATTAATCATAGAAATTATAATTGTTCTTAAAAGACCTCCAAGATTTGTAATCTCACGTTCGTGTAATATGTAATTATTATAAACAGTTGATAATGCGGTAATTACATAATTATAAGAGTACTGCATTGCAAGCTGAGCAAGATCATCATATTCATAATCCTTTATTTTTATAAATTGGAAATGAATATCCTGTTTTTCATTTTGAGCTGAAAAGAAATCAAAGCTGTCATCAGGAAAAACATTACTGCTGTTGACTGAAATTACAGTCTGATTAAAATCAGCTATAAATTCTTTGAATAGTGATATATACTGATTAAAACATTCATCTTTTCTTCGCCTGCAGTTAAAGTTGTCATTGATCTCAAAACGAATTACTTTGTCATTAACTGAAATGTCAAAAATATCTGATTTTTTACTTATAGCATCTTTGATAATACAAGGTCTGCAATAATCAGGAAGTACAAGCTTAATTTCTTTAAATGTTTTTGATACAGCTGTGAAAGGAGCTTTGATATTAAGATTGTCAATTTCAATTAATTCTCTTAGATGAATTCTTAATGTAAGCAGATTTTCAAGTTGAATAATCTGTTTCAATAAATCTAAAGACATGACAAAAAACCCCCTGCCGCCTTTATTGGCAGGAAGATAATAACTTTCGTAATCATTAAGACATACGGTAATATTATATGTAGAACTTTTACAATATGAAATATAATTGTACCTGCTTAATATTTCGAGATTATTAAAAATTGTCTTTATGTCGCAGCCTAATTCTTTAGCCAGTTGTAATGAATTGACATTACAAATAACACCAAATTTATCTGGATGATAGAAATGGAGCAGTAACAGCAGTTTTATTGAATTGGATTTTAAGCGTGGCTTATAACCATAACGATTCTTTTCATTATGGTATATCTTTTTATATACGGTCTTCGTAGTAAGAACTTTATGTGGACAACTTTCACATATTACCTGAGCCGCTTTATATGTATCAGAATCTGTGTCAAAACTGTTTATAATATCACAGTATTTACAATTATGACATGTGTTATTATCATGGTCTATAACATTAATTGATTCTGATGCAGTCTCTGTATAATTTTTTTGTAAACCAAGAGATTGAATCAGCACGGCTTTGCCGATATTAGCAAATAAATCCACAGTTCTCACCACCTTTCTTGCATTATTTAACAATTTTTGAAGGAAAAAATCAAATCGGGATTTTTACTCGGTTTTTATCCACTTTTTGTTTTTTTTTGAATTTTTTTTTATATACATGTCTACATTTTTGAAACTTTGATGCGATTTACTCCAAATTTATCTACATAATTTCTTTAATTTTTTTTATGTAGAGTCTTCTGGAGATTTTTGCATGATTTACTCTAAATTTATCTACATCAATAAGTTAATGTTTTCTATAAGTAGCATATTTTTGTAAAAAAACCAGTGTTTAAGCCAAAAATGTAGACATCAAAAATTTTTTTTTTGAAAAAAAATGTAGAAAAAGGAGATTAATTATATATAAAATTAACATATAAAATGATTTATGACAAATATCGTCAATAAAAATTGCCTTTTTTACTCTAAAATTATCTACATACCATTTTTTTACTCCAAATTAGTCTACTTTTTGATATTTAAATATATATCTACGTAGAATTTTACTCCAAAATTATCTACATTTCTTTTATAACGTCAAACTGATAGCATATTTGCAGTTGATAAAAAGATAATTAAAAATAAAATAAAATGAGACAGAGCCAATAAAAATGCCATATTTATAAATAAATGACATGTAAAAACAAAATAATAACGACAAATATAATTGAAAAAGAGCGTTAAAGTACATTGCATAAAAAAAGAGAGCATGTAATAAATACAATACTCTCTTTTTTTAGTGATATGTTAAGTGACTGTTTTGACAACGATATTTTAATCAAAATGTAGACAATACGCTTATTTAAGTTTATCAGAAACCGAAACAGCCTTAGTATTATCAAAATGTAAATCTTCGATTTCTGCCGGTGAAAGAGGAAGAAAATGAATTACAAAAACACCATTTTTTAATTCAAAACTTTCGATAGCAATTTTGTTATCTACAAATTCCTGAAGACTTTCTTGTATAAGCTGAAGATTTTTCTTCTTATTTTTTAGTTTGAAACGTACAATCTTCTGGAAATATGTATAACTGTATTCATTAGTCAGACTTTCCTGATTAGCAATCTGTTCACGTTTTAATGCATAACAAATAATCTTTGAAAGATTGTTCTGCAGTACATCGTATGAAGATGAGGTTATTGAGATTAATTTTTTCTGGATTATAGCATTGCTTAATATTTCACCAAATTGTGCAATAGCATATGGTCGCTCGGCATCTTCCTTTATTGCAATATTATCAAAGAGGTTGAAATACATTTTGCTGCCTTCTTCTTCGTAAGAGAAGTTATATTCGACAAGCTTACGGCATGAATTGGAAATTTTGTTAAGTACATTTTTTCCGACATGATAATCAACAACCTCCTTGCCCAAAGTATTAAGATCGACAATAACAGATTTTTCTCTTGAAAATTCCTGCATATTAATGTTCGAGATAAAAGCATTAATAAGTTTTAAATCATTAGAATCCATTGACTTTGGAGGAGTAAGCTTACCCGTATTTACAGTAACTTCCAGAAGTTCCTGTCCATTTTCATCTGTAATAATTTCTTTAAGAAGATTATTTGATGCTGTGTCCATCATAAGTGTAAATGAAGATGGAGAGAAGAGTGGTCTGTTGAGAAGCTGCTCCGGGAACATTCTCATATATGAATCAATATTTCCTGCCAGGTCTGCCTCAATATATTTCCAGGCACTTATTATAAGGTCATTTTTTAATGAATTAAATATTGAATTATTTGTAAAAGTTGATAGTCCCGGAAATTCGATCAGAAGGCTGTTCGAGTTATCTTTCCACTCGGTTGCTTTTGTTTTATATTGTGCAATAATTTCGTCAAGCTCCATATTTCCGAACATATTGACATATTGGTCAATAGGGAGTGAGCGTGCCATATTTATAATATGGGAGAGTGGATGTTTAGGGTCATCAATGCTTATTGTGTCAACATCATTAATGTATGACTTGTACCATCTGGCACGTTTTTGCAAACGTGATTTTTTAATCTTGTTGACGATAGGAATCAAATCTTCACGGCTTGTTTTGCCTTCGAGATAGTCCATAAGTGTTTCGTCAATTAATTCTGTAAAAGTTTTTGCAGGAAATTTGAAAATTTCATGCTTCATATTAAAAAAATCGGCAATAGCAGGATCTATGTGCTTAGCCAATTCTTCGATAAACTGTCTTGAATATTGTTCCATTTAATAACCTCGCATTAGTAAAATTGCAAAATATTATATTTATTATAATCAAAATAAGAAATAAATGCAAATAGAAGTTGCGGTCAGGAAGCCTTTCTTAATTATTATTTGTTTATTTTGAAGTAGAGTGGTGGTATGGTTTTTTGGTTGGAATATAGACATATGTCGTCAATAGTGGTAAAATATAAAATAATTAAATAATTTGAGGATACACGTTATGAACGAACCAAAAAATAAAACTGATGAATTTCTTTATTCAATATGGAATTTTTTTGCGGCCAGCCTGTCAGAAAAGACACGAAAAAATTATTATAATGTTATAAAAGCTTATATAAAAATTACAGGTCACTCTCCTCTTGAGCTGACAGAATCTGATACAGAAAAGTACTTCAATGATTTAACAGAAAAAATACAAAGCAAAAGATTATCATATTCAACGGCACTGATGCGTATGTCCGTAATGCGTACGTTATGCGAATATATACGTGTACGTGAAAACAACGCCGGCAGAAATTATATTAATTACTTTAAAGATTATATATTACCTGATGAAAATAAAATAATTACAACTGATAAACTTCCTTGTGAAGATGATATATCAACAATTCTTGATCTTTCATCAAAAGCAGGCGACGATATGGCATATATGATTTTTTCATTAGTATTAAAATGTGGTCTTACTTCCGGTGAAATATGCAGTATGATGACAAATTTCATATTATATGATTCAAATGAATGTCTTTGTATACATTTTCCGGAAAAGAAAAGAATATCACGTATTATAAAGTTACCGGACGATGTCTCACAAATGCTGCTTACATACCTTGAAATACATAAAATAGCTGACGGACATATATTTTTCAACAAAAGAGGAACTGTATTAAAAATACGTGATGCTGAACGCCTTTTAAAAAAATATATCTCACAGGCCAAAAAATCTAATAATGATTTTCCGGATTTTACAATGCAGGATATGAGACATTGTGCATTTAAATACATGTTAAGTGGTGGTGCAAGCGAAGATGATGTTGCAAAATATGGAGGGATAACAACAAAATGGATGCACCGTTATCGTCAGGTAGTAAATGACAGTGCAAAGCTTTATGCTGCAGATTACAGCACAATTTCCATAAAACCTGCTGTGTACAAAAATTTAAGTTGATATTTATTCCAATATTTAATATGATACTATAGGTTAAAAAGACATAACAAATAATAAAAAGGTAAGGTATTTATGAGTATTTTAAACGTAGAACATCTCTCACATGGTTTTGGAGACAGAGCAATCTTTTCAGATGTCTCATTCAGGCTACTGAAAGGTGAACACATCGGATTAGCTGGTGCTAACGGTGAGGGTAAATCCACATTTATGAATATAATAACAGGAAAGCTTATGCCTGACGAAGGAAAAGTTGAATGGTCGAAAAATGTGCGTGTCGGTTATCTTGACCAGCATGCCGTACTTGAACCGGGAATGACTATTGGCTCAGTTCTTGCATCAGCATTTGATTTTCTTTATAGCCAGGAAGAACGCATGAATGAAATATGTGCAAAGCTTGGTGATGTAGACGAGGATGAGATGAATTCTCTAATGGAAGAACTCGGCGTAATTCAGGACATGCTCACAATGCATGATTTTTATATGATAGATTCCAAAGTTGAAGAAGTTGCAAGGGCACTAGGACTTCTCGACCTCGGGCTTGACAAGGATGTAACAGAATTAAGCGGCGGACAGCGTACAAAAGTTTTACTTGGTAAGCTTCTTCTTGAAAAACCTGATATTCTGCTTCTCGACGAGCCTACCAATTATCTTGACGCCGAACATATAGAATGGCTTAAAAGATACTTAAATGATTATGAAAATGCTTTCATTTTGATTTCACATGATATACCATTTTTAAACAGTGTAATTAACCTGATTTACCATATGGACAATCAGCAGCTCAACCGTTATGTTGGCGACTATGACAAATTTCAGGAAGTTTATGCGATGAAAAAAGCACAGATGGAAGCAGCATTCAACAGGCAACAGAAAGAAATTGCCGACTTGAAAGATTTCGTTGCAAGAAATAAGGCACGTGTTGCAACCAGAAACATGGCTATGTCACGCCAGAAAAAGCTTGACAATATGGATATAATTGAGCTTGCTGCTGAAAAACCAAAACCTGAATTTTATTTCAAACAAGCCCGTACTCCGGGACGATACATTTTTACAACAAAAGATCTTGTAATCGGATATGACAAACCACTCTCGGTTCCACTCAATATTTCAATGGAACGCGGCAGTAAAATAGCCATGGTTGGTGCAAATGGGATTGGTAAGTCCACACTTTTAAAAAGTATTCTTGGAATAATACAACCGGTTTCCGGCGAAGTTGAGCTTGGAGATTACCTTGAAATCGGTTATTTTGAACAAGAAAGTTCTCCTGATAACACAAATACATGCCTCAATGAAATATGGGAAGAATTTCCTTCATACACACAATATGAAGTACGTTCGGCACTCGCTAAATGTGGTCTCACAACAAAACACATTGAAAGTCAGATTCGTGTATTAAGCGGTGGTGAGCAGGCGAAAGTCCGACTTTGTAAACTCATTAACCGCGAGAGCAACATCCTTGTGCTCGATGAGCCAACCAACCATCTTGACGTTGATGCCAAAGATGAACTAAAGCGTGCTTTAATGGAATATAAGGGAAGCATACTGATGGTCTGCCATGAGCCTGAATTTTACAATGGTCTGGTAAATGAAGTATGGGACTGCAGCAAATGGACAACACTCTCAGTTTAAAATATTAATCAAAAATCTAATTTTTCATGTGCTTCGGCATGACAGTTGAGTTTAAAGAAAGAAGTATCAATTATGGAAGAAAAAACTAATGTAATGCGTATCCTTGAACAAAAAAAAATAAAATATACAGCACACAGCTATATCAACACTGATGCGGTAAGTGGTGTTGACGTTGCGGCTGCCTTAAATGAAAATCCGGATAAAGTTTTTAAAACACTTGTAACAGTTGCAAAATCAGGCAAAAATTACGTTTTTGTAATTCCTGTTGCAAAAGAACTTGATTTGAAAAAAGCAGCCAGGGCTGTTGGGGAAAAATCAATTGACATGTTAAAATCAAAGGAGCTTCTGCCTCTTACAGGTTATATTCATGGTGGATGTTCACCTATCGGAATGAAAAAAGTTTTCCCTACAACATTTCAACATGAAGCCGAAAACTTTGATACAATCATATTCAGTGCCGGAAAAATAGGCTATCAGGTAGAGATGCCTTTATCTTCACTTTCAAAAATAATCCGATATCAGACGGCAGATATAGTCATTGAGGAGAATGTTAATGAATAATAAAATAAAATTACGCACTCCGGGATACTATAAAAATTTTCACTGCATTTCCTCAGAATGTAAAGATAATTGCTGTGTTGGCGGCTGGCAGATTGACATTGACGAAGAAACCGCAGAGTATTACAGCACAGTAAACGGAGATTTCGGAAAAAAATTACGTGACAATATTGATTATGATAATCTTTGCTTCAAACTCAAAGACGGAAAATGTCCTTTTCTTGACAATAATAATCTGTGTGGCATCTATAAAGAACTGGGGGAAGAACATATCGGAATTGTCTGTGATCAGTTTCCACGTTTTACAGAATATTTCGGTAATGTAAAAGAACGCGGAATCGGTCTTGCCTGTGAAGAGGCTGCAAAAATAATTTTAACGGACCGCAGCAATTTTTCTTATTCAGAAACAGATACCGACGAAGATGTCTTTGATGACAGTGAATTTGACAGCAGTCTTGCAGATATGCTTATGCTGTTACGTGACGAATTTATGTATGTAATTGAAAAAACTGATTATACTTTTAATCAAAAAATGATAATCATTATTAATATAGCTGCAGATTTTCAAAACCATATTAATAACAATGATTACAATTCAATGAACAAATTATACAAAAAAATAAAACAGCACGACTTCAATAGCTGCTTTATCAGCGATTTCCGCCAGATTTCATTTAATGAACTTGAACAAAATATGGCATCTGTATGGTACGCATATCTTGAACTAGAAACTCTTGGAGATGAATGGCCTGATTTTACAGATAAAATAATGGATTTTCTTCATCCTGAAAATTCGAATGCTTCTGAAAATAACGAACATGAAAGCAGGAAAATACAGTACAATCAGGCTTTTGAAGAATATACTAAATATCTTAATTCATATTATGCCGAAAATACTGCTGAGCTTGAAAATATTTTAAAATATTATATTTTCAGATATCTGTTAAAAGCCTCATATGACCATGATTTATTCAGAAAAATACAGCTTGCAGCTGCGAATATTGCAATTCTGCGTGATATGGAAATTTATCGTTTCATCCAAAATGGCAACAATTTTTCATCTGATGACCGAATGGATATTATTCATATCTTTTCGCGTGAAGTTGAATATTCTGAAGATAATCTTGAAACACTTGCCGAGGAGTTCATATTTGATGATATATTCAAATCTGAAAATATTATAAAATTATTCAATTTTAGTTATTGACACTTATAAATCACGGCGTATAATAAAGACAATTTAATAAAGCAAACCGTTGAAGTGGAGATAAAAATGAAAGATGTACTCACAGAGAGTCAGGGAAGCTGAGAACCTGGCAGCAACAATTCATTAAATGGACCACGGAGGGCATGGTCAAAGGATTTTTACTTAATCTTAGTATTCCATGACGTAAGGCATACGTTAATTGCCAAAGATATGTTTGTATCTTAATAAGTGTGTAAGTAATTATGAATCAAGGTGGCACCGCGGTGTACATTTTAACCGTCCTTGACTGGAAAGCATTGTATATGTTTTTCGGTCAGGGACTTTTTTATTTGCATAAAAACGGATTTTGCTTCGGAAAAACCAGGAGGACAAATCCTCTGCTCCCAGGAGTGGTCGCATTTTTCCTTCGGAAAAACCAGGAGGACAAATCCTCTGCTCCCAGGAGTGGTCGCATTTTTCCTTCGGAAAAACTAGGAGGATTATTATGATTAAAGAAGCTATTAGTTTATTGGTTCAGCGTAAGGATTTAAGTTCTGAAATGATGTCTGATGTTATGGAAGAAATTATGACAAATCAGGCAACTGATGCACAGAAAGCATCATTTTTAACTGCTCTTGCCATGAAAGGCGAAACTATCGGTGAAATAACAGCGGCAGCAAAGGTTATGCGTGCCCATTGTGAAAGATTTTTAAATGATATGGATGTACTTGAAATTGTGGGAACCGGCGGAGATGGTTCTAACACATTTAACATATCAACATTGTCTGCACTAGTTACATCGGCAGCCGGAATTCCTGTTGCAAAGCACGGCAACAGAGCTGCTTCAAGCAAATGTGGAACTGCTGACTGCCTTGAGGCTCTCGGTGTAAAAATTGATATTGCCCCTGCACTCAGTGCACAGCTTTTAAAAGAAATTAACATATGTTTCCTTTTTGCACAGAAATATCATACAGCCATGAGATTTGTCGGTGGTGTCAGAAAAGAAATGGGAATCAGGACACTTTTTAACATCCTCGGACCTCTTGCAAATCCTGCCGGTGCAACAATGCAGCTTCTTGGTGTATACAGTGAAGATCTTGTTGAACCTCTTGCACACGTTCTAAAAAATCTGGGCGTAAAACGTGCTATGGTTGTTTACGGAACAGATTCTATTGATGAGATTTCGCTTTCTGCATCTACAAAGGTCTGCGAATTCAAGGGCGACGAATTCAAATCATATGAAATCACACCTGAACAGTTTGGACTTAAAAGATGCAAAAAAGAAGAGCTTATCGGCGGCATGCCGGAAGAAAATGCAAAAATTGCCCGTGAAATTCTTGACGGAAAAGAAGGTCCAAAAATGGATGCAGTGCTTCTTAATGCCGGTGCAGCAATCTATCTTGCCTCTGATAACCTCACAATGCAGGATGCAATAGAAAAGGCAAGAGATATAATCACAAGTGGTGCGGCTAAAAAACAGCTTGAAAAATTCGTTGAAAAGAGTAACGCTTAACTCAGTAAATATACGGCTTTGCAGGTTTTTGGAAAATTTTGAACCATGAAAAAAGTGAACCTTTTGCTATATAAAATTTCTTGTATAATATTAATAAAAACAGGTACGCCAATAAATACAATCCAATCGTAAAGGAATCCGGCGAACCCAAATTTATAAAAAAGGAGGCTTTTTATGAGCAAATTAAGCAGAAATCAGCGAAAGAAACTCTCTGCGGGACTTGCCGTGATTATGGCGGTATCACTGGCAA
>UMFQ01005888.1_pt1 | contig 9318 bp, 5 predicted proteins | sample 1965061 | NCBI WGS metagenome assembly UMFQ01 (sample SAMEA4836051, study PRJEB28245) | human gut metagenome | biome: gut microbiome; material: fecal sample | place: Denmark | collected 2008
TTGTGCGAGAAGACGGTTGTGCGTCCGCATGAGAGTAAAGAACACCGGAGAAGCGTAAAGATAGATAAGCTTCTGACAGGAAAATACACAGCGATTCCGTGCTTCATCGGGATTATGGCGATTGTTTTTGCCATGACCTTCAGCCTGCTTGGTGCGTGGTTGTCCGATGTGATGGCGCTTGGCGTTGATGCGGTCATTGGATGGATCGACAAGGGACTTATCGTTGCGCAGATTAATCCGGTGGTACGTTCACTTGTGGTGGATGGTATCTGTCAGGGCGTCGGAAGCGTCATCAGTTTTCTTCCTACGATCGTGATCCTGTTTTTCTTCCTGTCGATTCTGGAGGATACGGGCTATATGGCGCGGGTTGCATTTGTCATGGATAAACCGCTTCGTAAGATCGGATTATCGGGCAGAAGCTTCGTGCCGATGCTGATTGGATTTGGATGCTCTGTGCCTGCAATCATGGCGACACGGACACTCTCAAGTGAACGTGACCGGAAGATGACGATCCTGCTGACACCGTTTATGAGCTGTAGTGCGAAGCTTCCAATCTACACACTTATGATCAGTGCATTTGTGCAGCGGCAGTATCGTGTGTTTGCGATGGTCGGACTCTATCTGATTGGAATCGTGTGTGCAGTGATCTACGCACTGATTCTGAAGGTAACGAAATTCAAGGGTGAGCCGGTTCCTTTCGTCATGGAATTGCCGAACTACCGGCTGCCATCTGCCAAAAGCGTGTTGCACCTGATCTGGGAGAAAGCAAAGGGATTTATCCAGAAAGCATTTACGATTATCTTCCTTGCCTCAATCATTATCTGGTTCCTGCAGACCTTCGATCTGCGGTTTAATGTGGCTGCATCTGCGGATCAGAGCATGCTTGCCTTAATCGGAAGCCTGATTGCACCAATCTTCAAGCCGCTTGGATTCGGTGACTGGAGAGTATCAACGGCGCTGATTACAGGATTTACTGCAAAAGAGAGCGTGGTATCAACGCTTACGGTTTTGCTCGGTGGTGATGTGACGAGCGTGGCAACGTTATTCACTCCGTTTACGGCAATGGTATTCCTGATCTTTACGCTACTTTATACACCATGTGTGGCGGCGATTGCTACAGTGAAACGGGAGATGGGCGGCACGAAAGCGGCTGTGATCACGGTTATTGTGCAGTGTCTCATCGCATGGGTTGTTGCATTTCTGGTGCACGCAGTTGGATTAGCATTCGGCGTGGTATAAATGGTTGCTTCATAAATCAAAGCATAAATGAAGTTTTGATTGCGAAAAAAATTCAAAAAAGTACTTGACATTCGTTTTTAATAGGACTAGTATGTCGGTAAACAAAGAGCAAATGCTGAGAACAGAACAAGGTTTTCGAAAGGAAATACTTCAGAGAGCTGTCGGCTGGTGTGAGACAGTGTAGGATTTCGGGAATTATCCTCTGCGAGCAGTGCACTGAATTCCTAGAAGGACATTAGGTGTCACCGGTTTTCTACCGTTACATAGAAGCTTATTTCACAGATGACATGTTGAGATGATGCAAAAGATGCAAATATATCGATATGCGGTCTGTAAGATAAGAATGAGTGGTCGCATATGCGGCAAATAAAGTGGTAACGCGGAAGTTTAAACCTTCGTCTTTATATAAGACGGAGGTTTTTTATGTGTTTACTCTTTGTAACAAAAATATTCAGAAGGGAGCCGCCGCGTGGCGGGTGAGGAAGTATGAATGGTTTAGTAATTGTTTTAATCGGAATTGTAGTGTTGTTCGCGGGCTATCTTTTCTATGGCAGATGGCTTGCAAAGAAATGGGGACTTGATCCGAAAGCTGAAACTCCGGCAGTGAAGTACGAGGATGGAGAAGACTATGTTCCATCATCCAAATTCACGGTATTTTCACATCAGTTTTCATCCATTGCAGGTGCAGGCCCTGTAACCGGACCAATCCTTGCATCTGTATTCGGCTGGGTGCCGGTATTGCTCTGGCTGTTGATCGGTGGATTGTTCTTTGGAGCCGTACAGGATTTCGGTGCTTTGTATGCATCTGTGAAGAACGAAGGAAAATCGATGGGTATGATCATCGAGAAGTATATCGGTAAGGCAGGAAGAAAGCTTTTTATGCTGTTTTGCTGGTTGTTCACATTGCTTGTTATCGCAGCATTTACGGATATGGTAGCCGGAACCTTTGTTGGTAAGGGTGTTGCAGATATGGCGAAGGAGACAAGCTACGCAAATGCATCCGCCGCTTCTATCTCTATGTTGTTTATCGTAGCAGCAATTGTATTTGGTGTAATTCAGAAACATGTAAAGAATATGAATGAGGGCGTCAGAGCTGTCATTGCAATCGCACTTTTGGTAGGTATGTTTGCGCTTGGTATGCATTTTCCATGGTATGCTACAAAGAGTGCATGGATCTACATTGTTATGGCATATCTGTTCCTTGCATCGGTTATGCCAATGTGGTTACTGATGCAGCCACGTGATTACATGACGACATTCATGCTGCTTGGCATGATCATCGGTGCGGTTGTCGGTGTTGTCGTAGCACATCCAACGATGCAGCTCAATGCATATAACGGATTTAATGTCGGTGGAAATTATCTGTTCCCAACATTGTTTGTCACGATTGCCTGTGGTGCCGTTTCCGGATTCCACAGTCTGGTATCTTCCGGTACATCATCAAAGACGATCCGGAACGAGAAGGATATGCCGATGGTTGGTTATGGTGCCATGATTGTAGAGTCCTTGCTTGGTATCATCGCGTTGGTTGTTGTTGGTGCTGTTGCAGTCAATGGTACGAAGCCGGAGGGAACACCATTTGCAATCTTCTCCAGTGGTGTTGCAGGATTCCTGGAGAAGCTTGGTCTGCCGGTTCAGCTCGCAACTGTATTTATGACAATGTGTGTATCTGCACTTGCACTGACATCGCTTGATTCCGTTGCGCGTATCGGTCGTATGTCTTTCCAGGAGCTGTTCCTCGGCGATACAACCGATACATCCAAGATGCCTGTATGGCAGAAAATTTTGACTAACAAATATTTCGCAACTGTGGTAACATTATTCTTTGGATATTTACTGACACTTGGTGGATATACTAATGTATGGCCTTTGTTTGGTTCTGCAAACCAGTTGCTTGCAGCGCTTGTATTGATTGCGCTTGCAGTATTCTTGAAGACAACCGGAAGAACCGGCTGGACACTGTACGCACCAATGTTCATCATGCTTGCCGTAACATTTACTGCATTGGTACAGAAGACAATCGCACTTGTAAAGAACATCGCCGGCGGAAATGCAACAATGCTCGTCGATGGACTGCAGTTTATCGTCGCAATCCTGCTGATGGTACTTGGTGTGCTGGTTGCATTTAGTTGTCTGAAGAAGCTGTTCACGAAGAAAGCAGAGGCTGAAAATTAGGAGAATTGCGAAATAAGAAAGTGTAAGCATATATTTCAATATGATTCATTTCATATACGATGTATTGAAACTAAGAAGTTCTAAATGTTCTTGGTTTATATTTAGAAATTATACGCCATCGCCGCCGATTCGACATCCATGTCTCAGCGGCGGCTTGTTTGAACATCGTGTTCAAACATGGCTGCGATTGATTCAGAACATTAAGAACTTCTAAGATTCAAACATATCGTATATTAAAATAAATCAATATTGAAATATATGATTTACATTTTCTTTCTTGTTTCGCAATGACAAATTTTTGACTTTGGAAGGAGATACAGGATGTGTACAGCAGCGACGTATAAGACGAAGGATTTTTATTTTGGACGGACGCTTGATTATGAGTTTTCGTATGGCGATGAGGTGACGGTGACACCGCGGAATTTCTGTTTCCGGTTCCGGCACATGAGTGAAGTGAAGACACATTATGCTATGATCGGTATGGCGTATGTGGCAGACGATTATCCGCTCTACTATGATGCAGTAAATGAGAAGGGACTTGGTATGGCGGGCTTGAATTTCGTTGGGAATGCGAAGTATCAGGACGTGCAGGCAGGGCGTGAGAATGTGGCACAGTTTGAGTTTATCCCATGGATTTTAAGTCAGTGTGCAACGGTGCTCGAAGCACGCAAAGTGTTGGAGAAGATGAATCTCGTTGGAACGCCGTATAGTGAGAAGCTGCCATGTGCATCGATGCATTGGATGATTGCAGATAAGGATGCCGCAATTGTGGTAGAATGTGTGGAAGATGGCTTGCATGTCTATGACAATCCGGTTGGAGTGCTGACCAACAATCCGCCATTTCCGGTGCAGATGTTCATGCTGAACAATTACATGCATGTATCACCAAGCCAGCCGGAAAATCACTTTGCGAAGGAGCTTCCGCTTGCTACGTATAGCCGTGGCATGGGTGGACTTGGACTTCCGGGTGATCTTTCGTCAGCGTCGCGGTTTGCGAAGGTCGCATTTACAAAGCTGCATGCAATCTCCGGAGAGTCAGAAGCGGAGAGCGTGAGCCAGTTCTTCCATATCTTAGGTTCCGTAGAACAGCAGCGTGGCTGTTGTGAGGTGGAACCTGGGAAGTATGAGATTACGATTTATACGTCCTGTGTCAATGAGGACAAGGGAATCTATTATTATACAACTTATGAGAATCATCAGATTCAGGCGGTGGATATGCACCGGGAGAATCTGGATGGAGATACACTTCGACGGTATCCGCTGATCAACGAAGAGCAGATTCGTGTGGTGAATTAAGAAGTGTGGATAAAATAATGAAATAGTTTGCTTTTTGCAGCAGCTAGGGATTTAGGCAGTCGATGAAAGTCGGCTGCTTTTTTATGTTAGTTTGAGTGGTAAATTGGGGGAAAAGTTGAGAAATCGGAAAAATCCCCCAACCGGAAGCTATTGGGAAGCAAGCGTGTTGGGGGAAAAGTTGGAAAATTGGGAAAATTCCCCAACCGGAAGCAGCTGAGAAGCAAGCGTGTTGGGGGAAAAGTTGAGAAATCGGGAAAATCCCCCAACCGGAAGCTAAAGGGAAGCAAGCAGGTTGGGGGAAAAGTTGTGAAATCAGGAAAATCCTCCAACCGGAAGCTGTTGGGAAGCAAGTGGGTTGGGGGAAAAGTTGGAAAATCGGGGAAATCCCCCAAATTAAAAAATAAGGGTTGACAGTTGGCGCAATATACGCTAACATAACGGTGTTATGTGAGGAGTCTCCTACAGGCGAAGCCTGTATTAGGATGGAGACAACGACCTGCCGCATCACGAAGTGATGGGGCGATACCCGAGGAGTCCCCTACAGGCGAAGCCTGTATCAGGATGGCACGAAAAGGAGCAAGTAAAGTGGAAAAGGAAACAAGGGAGATGCTGCTGGCGAGTGCCAAGCAGGAATTCTTGGAAAAAGGATATCAGGGAGCCTCGCTTCGATCAATCTGTAAGAATGCCGGGGTGACAACAGGTGCATTATATTTTTTCTTTCAGGATAAGGAAGATTTGTTTGCGGCAATTGTGGGGCCGGTTTTGGAGAAGCTAAAACATATGCTGCAACAACATATGCGGCAGGAACTCATGGAACTGCAACAGCTTCCGGCTGCAAGGGAAGATAACATGCAGGATGATATGTTTGCAAGTACGCAGATTATCCATCTTCTATATGCGAACTATGATATGTTTACCTTGATTTTGACGAAGAGCCAGGGATCTCGGTTTGAAAACTGCGTCGATGAATTCGTTGCAATCATGGAGAATGGATATCAGATCTTTGCTGTAGAACAAGCGAAAGTGCTGGGCGTGGAACCACCGGATGAATATACGCTGCACTGGGTGGCACATGTACAGATCAATGCATTTTCTCACTTACTGCTGCATGAGAAGGATGAGCAGAAGGCGTTGAAGCATATGGAACAGGTTATGAACTATCTGTTGGGTGGATGGAACGCCATGTTCCAGAATCAATAAAGAAAATCAGCTATGTATGCATTAATATGTTGCATAGCTTTTTATAAGACGACAACATAACGATGTTATGTTGTTAGCAATCATAGGAAAAAATCTTTCAACTTAATGTAATCAAAACATAACACTGTTATGCAATGAAGAAGATACAAATAAAATACAAAGAAAACACAAGGAGGATCAATAGGATGTATGTAGAGGTATCGGATGTAAAGAAAAGCTACGGTGAGGGTGGCAGCTATATGCAGGTATTGAAAGGCGTGTCGGTCGGTATCGAGAAGGGAAAGATGTGCGTGATTCAGGGAACGAGTGGTTCCGGTAAATCCACATTGTTAAACTGTATCGGTGGATTGGATGTGGTAGATTCCGGTTCGATTCAGGTCGACGGACAGGAGATGGTAGGACTTAAGATGGATGCGCTGTCTGATTATCGTAGAGATTATCTCGGATTTATCTTCCAGTTTTACAATCTGGTTCCGAACCTTACCGTGCGCGAGAATATTCAGGTATGCGAATATCTGACTGATCAGCCGTTAGATATGGATGAGCTTCTGGATGTGCTTGGACTGACCGAGCATCAGAACAAATTCCCTTCCCAGTTGTCCGGTGGACAGCAGCAGCGTTGCGCGATTGCCCGTGCACTCATCAAGAATCCGAAGCTTCTGCTCTGCGATGAGCCAACTGGAGCACTGGATTCAAGAACTTCCCGGGATATCCTCATTTTGTTAGAGAAGATCAATGCGCAGTATGGCACAACGATGATCATCGTCACACATAACAACGCAATCAAGGATATGGTTGATCAGGTAATCGTCCTGAAGGACGGACAGATCAAGAAAAATTATAACAATGAAACGAAGGTGCCGGCAGCAGAATTGGAGGATTTGTAAGATGCAGAAAGTATTACGCAAAAGAATTTTCAGAGATTTCAAAGAGAACCTGCCGCGTTATCTGGCACTCGCATTTTTGTTGATTCTCAGCATGTACATGGTTGTGAGTGTTGTTGGAGCAGCAGAGACGGTTATGCGTGGCACAACAACCGAGGCGGAGAAGCAGAACGTCGAAGATGGTCAGTTTTCCCTCTTTGTTCCGATGAAGGAGAGCGAGTGGGACGCACTGACGGATAAGGGAATTACATTGGAGAAAATGTTTTTCTTAGATTATGCTGTCGATGGGGATAAGACACTTCGCGTGTTCCGTAATCGTACCGACATTGATACAATTGCGATTCATGAAGGGAAGCCGGCACAGGCAGACGATGAGCTTGTAATCGAGCGGCAATATGCGGAGAAAAATGATATACACGTAGGAGATACAATTGTTCTTGGTGACCGTACATATAAAGTAAGCGGTATCGGCACAGTGCCGGATTATGACAGTCCATTGAAATCACTTGGTGACACAGGCTGTGACAGTTTGAATTTCGGTCTGGCATTTGTGACAGATGAGGTGTACACGACACTTCAAAAGGAAGGCAAGAGCGCGAAGTCCGAGGAATATTATTACGCATACAAGTTAAACGATGTGATGACCGATGATGAATTAAAGGCAGAGCTGAAGAAGCTTTCTTTCTCCTCTGACGACGTGGCAGATGTGTATTTTCAAGAGTATTGGGACCGGACGCTCGGCAGAGAAGAGGAATTTCGTGATGGAATGAACGAGCTTGCTGACGGTGCAAAGGAGCTTGCAGAAGGATTGTCAGAGCTGACAGACAATAACCCCGCTCTTCAGAAGGCATCCGACGGTGCGGCTGATGTACAGGATGGCGTGCAGGAATTGAAGGATGAGACAGAGGAGATGCTTGATGAGATCTTCACTGCCGATGCCGATAACCTGCTTTCCTTTGTAGCTGCAGAGGACAATGTACGTATCCATGCAGCGGGCGATGATGTAGCGATGAACAAGACAATCGGTATGATCGCGGGCGTTCTGCTCCTTGTGTTGATCGCTTATGTACTTTCTGTATTCGTGGTACATTCTATCGATCAGGAGAGTGCCGTGATCGGAGCCCTCTATGCACTCGGTGTAAAGCGAAAGGATCTGATGAAGCATTATATCCTGCTTCCGACTTTGATTTCCCTAATCGGAGGTGCGATTGGAACAGCACTTGCTTACACAAGGATTGGCGTGTGGTATCAGATGCAGGATGCATATAATTATTATTCTCTGCCGGATATAGCGGTGCAGGTACTGCCATATACAATCATATATGGTGTTGTGATTCCGCCAATCATATGTCTGATCGTGACGAGCCTGGTTATCCGTAAGCGCCTGTCTCGTCCGGTGCTTATCCTGCTGAAAAATGAACAGAAGGCCGCTACGGGCAAGGATGTGAAGCTCGGAAATATGAAGTTCATGAAGTTGTTCCGTATCCGTCAGATCCTGCGTGAGAGACGGACGGCACTTACCGTTGTATTTGGTATGTTTGTAAGTATCCTGCTTTTGGTAATGTCCATGGAGATTTATACATATTGTCATGCTGTACAGGACGATTATGTCGCAGATACGAAATTTGAATATATGTATACCTATAAATATCCAGCCGAACAAGTGCCGGATGGCGGCTATGAAGCTTATGCCAAGACGTTGAAGAAGGAAATCTATGGATATAACTTCGATGTAACAGTGCTTGGCATCAAGGAGAACAATCCGTTCTTTGATGTGATACTATCTGATTCTGCAGATAAGGTAACAATCAGCTCATCCATTTCTTACAAATATGGATTGAAAAAGGGGGATGTGATCACCCTGAAGGATGAGGAAAACGGAAAGATCTACGCATTTGAGATTGAGGCAGTGACACAGTATGCCCCAAGCTTCATGGTGTTCCTTCCATATGATAAGGCACTTGATCTGTTCGGCGAGCAGGAGGATTATTACAATGTCGTATTTGCAGATCATGATCTGGGTGTCGAGGGTGGACGTCTGTATTCGACGCTGACACGTGACGACGTGAAGAAAGCAGCCGGAATCTTCTCCGACCAGATGCGGTCGATGATCATTACGATCGGTGCTGTATCTGCCTTGATCTTTGCCATTGTCCTGTACCTGATGATGAAGGTTATGATCGATCGTTCTTCGTTCAGCATTGCGCTGATCAAGATCTTCGGTTACCGGAACAAGGAAGTGAAAAAGATGTATCTGGATGGAAACTTCTATATCGTTTTGATCGGTGCGCTTGTTTCGATTCCGCTTGCGAAGGTACTGCTTGATGCGACGTACGAGCCGCAGTTCGTGCCGAACATTGCGTGTGGTGTCGACAAGTCCTTTCCGGCATGGCTGTATCTGGCGATGTTCGCAGGTGTACTTGTATTGTATTTCATTATCAATCATTTACTTGTGCGGAAAATCAAGCAGATGCTACCGGCCGAAGTGCTGAAGAATCGCGAGTAAAATGAGAAAAAAACGCAT
>UMFQ01014157.1_pt1 | contig 8108 bp, 3 predicted proteins | sample 1965061 | NCBI WGS metagenome assembly UMFQ01 (sample SAMEA4836051, study PRJEB28245) | human gut metagenome | biome: gut microbiome; material: fecal sample | place: Denmark | collected 2008
CGGCTAAAGTGGAAATGGACTTTCGCGGTTCAGGAACCACTTTCTCTACCGTTCGCCTGCGCCATGCATATTTGAACTTAGACTGGGGAAAACCGTCCTTGCTGTTGGGTCAAACCTGGCATCCGCTGTATGGTGACGTCGCCCCACAAATCCTGAATCTGAATATGGGAGCTCCTTTCCAACCGTTCAGCCGTGCTCCGCAAATACGTTTCCGCTACAAGACAGGTGATATACAGTTGACAGGTGCAGCGATCTGGCAATCTCAATATCTGTCACAAGGCCCTGATGGCAAGAGCCAGAAATACATCAAAGAAAGCTGTATCCCGGAAGTCTATATCGGTGCAGATTACAAAGGTAACAACTGGTTGGTAGGTGCAGGTATTGAAATGGTTTCATTAAAACCCCGTACTCAGTCTGTGGTAGAGGATAAAGTGTATAAAGTAGATGAACGTATCACTTCTCTGTCTTATGAAGTTCACATGAAATATACTTCACCTGTATGGTATATAGCTGCCAAAAGCATATTAGGTTCCAATCTTACACAGGTTTCTATGTTGGGAGGCTATGGCATAAAATCAATAGACCAACGAACAGGTGAACAAGAATATTCCCCCAACCGCAACTCCAGTTCTTGGTTGAACATTGTGTATGGCAAAAAATGGAAACCGGCTGTTTTCTTTGGTTACATGAAAAATTTAGGCACCAACGATAAGGTTACCAAAATGTATGGCACAGGTACAAATGTAGATCAATTGATCAGTGCCAGTGCCGAACTGACTTATAATGTTCCTCATTGGAAAATCGGTGTGGAATATAATTTCAGTTCTGCATGGTACGGTTCACTAGATAAGTCAGATGGAACAATCATTGATACCCATTCTGTTTCAAACAACAGACTGGTAGCCACCGTGTTGTTTATGTTCTAAGATATAGAATTCACTACAAAAAACAAAATACTAAAAAAGGCAACTCGAAACCGGGTTGCCTTTCTTTTATATAGAGAAGTACCAATTATTCACCTTTGATCGCTGCAACACCCGGAAGAACTTTTCCTTCGATCGCTTCCAACAAAGCACCACCACCGGTAGAGATGTAAGATACTTGGTCAGCCATACCGAACTTGTTGATACAAGCTACAGAATCACCACCACCAATCAATGAGAACGCACCGTTCTTAGTTGCTTTAGCGATAGCTTCGGCGATTGCACGTGAACCGGCAGTAAAGTTATCAAACTCAAATACACCGGCAGGACCGTTCCAAAGAATAGTCTTAGCATCTTCAATAGCTGCTGCAAATGCTTTCTGAGTTTCGGGACCTGCATCCAAGCCTTCCCATCCGTCAGGAATATTATTTGCAGGAACAACCTGAGTATTAGCATCATTAGAGAATGCATCAGCAGCTACACAGTCTGTACCTAATACCAAATTCACACCTTTAGCCTTAGCCTTAGCGATGATATCAAGAGCCAATTCCAATTTATCATCTTCTACGATAGAATTACCAATTTTACCACCCTGAGCTTTAGCAAAAGTATAAGTCATACCACCGCAAAGGATCAAGTTATCCACTTTATCCATCAGGTTTTCAATGATACCAATCTTGGTAGATACCTTAGAACCACCCATAATAGCAGTGAACGGACGTTTGATATCGTTCAATACTTTATCAACAGCTTTCACTTCTTTTTCCATCAAATAACCGAACATCTTGTTGTCTGCATCGAAATAGTCGGCGATAACAGCTGTAGAAGCATGTTTACGGTGAGCAGTACCGAATGCGTCATTGATATAGCAGTCAGCATAAGAAGCCAAAGTCTTGGCAAATTCTTTCTGAGAAGCCTTCATTGCCTTCTTGGCATCTTCGTATGCAGGATCTTCTTTGTCAATGCCAACAGGCTTTCCTTCTTCTTCAGGATAGAAACGCAAGTTTTCCAACAACAGGACTTCACCCGGTTTCAAAGCAGCTGCAGCATCACCGGCTTTTGCGCAATCAGGAGCAAATTGAACAGGTACACCTAATTTTTCAGAAACAGCATCGACAATCTGACTCAATGAATATTTAGCATTTACCTTACCTTTGGGTTTACCCATGTGTGACATGATAATCAAGCTGCCACCATCAGCCAACACTTTCTTCAGTGTAGGAAGAGCACCGCGGATACGAGTATCATCAGTAATTTTACCATTTTCGTCCAAAGGTACATTGAAGTCCACGCGGACAATTGCCTTTTTACCGGCAAAGTTGAATTTGTCAATTGTCATCATAATCTCTTATTTTTGTTTATAGTGTATAAATACAATCTCGCTTATTTTGGGTGTTGCAAAGTTACTAATATTTTTTATTAGCAGTGTGTCAGGGCGGTAATAATTTTATCTGAAATGAAAAAAGAGGGTAAAAACCACTTTTTTTGAGAAAATCGAAAAAAAATCATTTTTCCGCTAGGGTTGTTTCCCACTATCCTGTTCTATATACAAAATGCGGAAAGAATGAAGACAGAATTGCTACATAAATATTTCAGAGGAGAAACCACGGAAAAAGAGGAAAGCCAAATTGTGGAATGGACGGAAAGCAGTGCCGAGAACAAGGAACGCTTTTTGAAAGAACGAATGTTGTTTGATATTACCCTCTTTTCCGATGATTCGAAGATACAGCGGAAGCCGAAAGGACATCTGTATCTGTATCCGCTGATTGCCATTGCCGCCATGTTGGCTATTGTTTTTGTCATGGATTTGCCACATATGCACAAACCCAAGCAGCAATTGTCACAAACCATCCGTATTCCGGCGGGGCAACGTGCGCAGATGGACCTCCCCGATGGTTCGGTAGTATGGTTGAACTCCCAAACTACATTGACTTATGATGAAGATTTCGGTAAAAAAGACCGTAAAGTCACATTAGACGGAGAAGCCTATTTCGAGGTGGCACACAATAAGGAAATTCCTTTTTATGTGCAGACAGAAAACATAAAGGTACAAGTCACCGGAACAAAATTCGATGTATGTTCTTATAAAGGTTCAAACAGCTTTATAGCCAGACTGATAGAAGGTTCCATCAACTTGCTTACCAACAGTGCAAAAGAAGAAAAAACAATTACCAGCCTGACGAAAGGAAAGTATTTCTCGATGGAAAACGGCAAATATAGAACGGGCGAAATGAGCAGCAACAATGCTTTAGCATGGATGCAAGGCATTTATTATTTCGATGATGTTCCGTTTAAAGAATTACTGGACAAGATTGCTCTATATTATAATTATAAGATAACAGTGAAGAATCCTAAAATCTTAGAGAACTACCGTTGTACCGGTAAATTCAAAGATTTGGATGGCATAGAGCATATACTAAAAGTTATACAAAAAGACCATCCGTTCAAATACGATATTGATAACGAACATAATAAGATAACTATAGAATAAAATCACAATAGAAGTTTAACCTTAAAAATTAACCATTATGATTACATAAGAACCTTTGAAAAAAGAATCGGAAAGTACCCCCATACTCCCCGATTCGACAGCTAACAATTGACCTTAATCAAATTTATTAACTTAACACATTACAAAGATATGAGAAAAATTTCTTTGGAAGGGTATTTATGCCCAAAAAGTTTAGGCTTTAAACAAATATTACGAACTATGAAGATTACCTTATTTCTTCTTTTGGCTACTACATTCAGCGCATTTAGCGTAAATGTACACTCTCAAAATGCAAAAGTTAGTTTTGATACCCACACCATGAAGGTAGCTCAATTAATCTCGACCATTGAAACACAGACCAATTATCTGTTTGTCTATAATAAAAAGAATGTGGACCTTAACCGCAAAGTAACTGTTAAAGCCCGTAACAAAGCCGTATCCGAAATTCTGGATGAAGTTTTTGCCGGAACAGGAATCTCTTATGTAATGGAAGGAAAGAATATTGTTCTGACTAAAGAAAGCAACATAGCCCGTGAAGAAGTGAAGCAGCAGAATACGATCACTGTAAAAGGTGTTGTAACGGATATGCAGGGTGAAGCCATTATCGGTGCAAACATACTTCAACAAGGTACTACTAACGGTACTATTACAGATATTGACGGCAACTTTACCCTGGAAGTTCCCACTGATGCACAACTAGCCGTTTCCTACATCGGATATAAAAAAGTCATTATTCCCGTAAACGGAAAAACCAACTTTACCATCAAGATGGAAGACGACGCCCTGAAATTGGAAACTGTTGTAGTAACCGCTATGGGTATTAAAAAGAAAGAAGCTTCTTTGACTTATTCTACACAGCAATTGAATGGTGACGAGCTGAATAAGGTAAAGGATGCGAATATGATTAATTCACTAGCCGGTAAATCCGCCGGTGTACAGATAACAAAGAGTTCATCCGGTCTTGGAGGTTCGGCAAAAGTATCTATCCGTGGTGCGCGTTCAGCATTCGCCAGTGGTAACAACCAACCGTTGTATGTCATTGATGGTGTTCCCATGCTGAATATCACAACAGAATCAACAGCCACCGTTATGGGAGGTGAAAATGACGGTGTCAACCATGACTCTGGTGACGGTATTTCCAATCTGAACCCTGACGACATTGAAAGTATGAGCATATTGAAAGGTGCATCCGCAGCAGCTCTTTACGGCTCACAAGCAGCTAATGGTGTCATTTTAATTACAACAAAATCCGGAAAAGCCGGTATGTCAAGAATTACATTTTCTTCCAACCTGACAGTAGACCATGCTATCAGCCTGCCCCAATTCCAAAACAATTATGGACAAACTGCCGATGGTACCAGCAGCTGGGGTAGTAAAGGGAACCTGACAGACTATGACAATGTGGACAATTGGTTCGGAAACGGGATCACTGCTATCAACTCTTTAACTTTCCAAACAGGCAATGACAAGATGCAAACCTACTTCTCTTATGCTAATACCCGAGGTACAGGTATCGTTGACTCAAACAAACTTCAAAAGCATAATATCACTTTCCGTGAAACAGCCAGTTTTTTCAACGATCGCTTGAAATTGGATGGAAATGCCAGTTTGATGACACAGACTATCCGGAACACTCCTGCCGGAGGCGGTTATTATCTGAATCCGCTAGTTGGTCTGTATTCTTTCCCCCGTGGCGCCGATTTGGCTCCGTATGCTGAAAATTTTGAAGTATTCGACACGGATCGTAATATGAATTTACAGAATTGGTACACAAAGAATGAAGACGGCTCATTCAGTGAATGGGATCAGAATCCGTACTGGATTAAAAACCGTGTGACCAACAAGAGTAAACGTTATCGCGCATTGGCTTCTATCAGTGCAAATTTAAAAGCTACTGATTGGTTAAGTTTCCAGGCACGTGGCAATGTAGACTACGTAAGTGATAAATTTGACAACAAGATGTATGCTTCAACAGCTGCAAATATTGCCGGCAAGAATGATGAGACAGGGCTTCCCAACGGACGTTATGTATGGTCGGATGAACAAAATTTCCAAGTATATGGTGACTTCATGGCCATGTTTAACAAAACATTGGGTGACTTTTCTATCAACGCAGCATTGGGAACCAGCATCAATGTGAGCAAAGCCAATTCTTTGATGATTGACTCCAAAACAGCTTCTTTATATCGCCCTAATGTATTTACCGTTTCCAATATCATCTTCTCTTCAAAGGGATTTATCAACCAGACGATTGATGCGAAACGTACTATACAATCCTTGTTCGGCACAGCGCAAGTAGGTTGGAAAGATGCTCTTTATCTGGATGTTACAGCACGTAATGACTGGTCTTCCACTTTAGCGAATACAGAAAGTATGAAAAATGGATTCTTTTATCCGTCAGTAGGTTTGACTTGGATTATGAGCAACAGTGTCAAACTGCCGGAATGGATCAATTTCTCAAAATTCCGTGGTTCATTCGCACAGGTTGGTAATGACCTTCCTATCGGAATTACAAACTTAGCGGATATTATTCAATGTGGTGGAAGTATCCAGACCAATGACATTGAGCAACGTGGTGATTTGAAACCGGAAATCAGTACTTCCATTGAATTCGGTACAGAATGGAAATTCTTCAATAATCGCTTCGGTATTGACTTTACATGGTATCGTACTGATACTAAAAATCAGTTGCTGAAAGTAGCCAATCCGGCAGGTTCACTTTATGCATTCCGTTATATCAATGCAGGTAAAATTCGCAATACCGGTATTGAATTAACCGTAGAGGGTACTCCTTTAATGAATGAAAATTTCCGTTGGAAAACTGCTGTAAATATGTCCATGAACAGAAATAAGGTTGTTTCCTTACACAAGGATTATAAATCATTCCGTTATGGTTCGGAAGGGTTCTCCATGGCATACGATATGTGGGTAAAAGAAGGTGGAAAACTGGGCGATATCTATGGTAATGGATTTGAAAGAGATGAAAATGGCAAGATCAAAGTAAATGAGGCAGGAAATCCGATTAAAGTAACAGGAAACAACACTTTATTGGGCAACGCCAACCCCGATGCTTTATTAGGATGGAGCAATACCTTTACTTACAAAGGATTTACTTTATATTTCTTGATTGACGCACGCATCGGAGGTGATGTTATGTCATTGACTCAAGCACACCTGGATGCAATGGGCGTCAGCAAAGAATCCGGAGAGGCACGCGACCGTGGGTATGTGGAATATGAAGGTATCCAATTCAAAGACGTTCCTAATTTCTATGGTACTGTCGGAGGCCGTAACGGTATTTCAGAATACTACATGTACGATGCAACGAATGTACGCTTGCGTGAATTAACACTAGGTTATTCATTCCCGGCATCCATTCTCTCCAAAACCAAATTTATCAAAGGACTGGATCTTACATTGGTTGCACGCAATTTATTCTTCTTGTACAAAGATGCTCCATTTGATCCGGATGCAACTTTGTCAGTAGGTAATACTCTGCAGGGCGTTGATGTGTTCGGCATGCCGACTACACGTAACATCGGTTTCAACGTTAAGTTCACATTCTAACCTTAAAAACAAAGACATTATGAAAAGTTCAAAATATATTTCAATTTTATGCATGGGCGGCCTCCTGAGTCTTGCCTCATGCACAGACGGATTCGAATCTGATAATAAAATCAACGGTAGTTTTGATGATATCGTAAAAGAATATGATTTCCAGAAATACACCACTAATTTTGAGACCATTCAAAAAGGTATTTATTTTAACTACGACTGGGGAGAAGGAACCACTTGGCCCTGGCAAACATTCCAAAACCTGAATCATGATATGTTCGCAGGATATTTCCATGATTTTGCTTCTAAATTCTGCGATAAAAATACGGTATACGCATTAGAGGCAGGATGGACGGCCAGTGCATGGAACTATACCTATAATTACATTTTCCCGGTAGCCCATAAATCGACGTTGATTACACAAGATGAAGCCAAGTACAAGCATTTTTATGGTGCCACCCTTATTCTGAAAGTAGAAGCCATGCATCGCATTGCTGATACTTATGGCCCCATTGTCTATTCTAAATTCGGAAAGAATGAAGCAAATTCCGTTGACACTCAGGAAGAAGCCTATAAAGCTTTTTTCAATGACCTGGATAAAGCCGTAGAGGCATTGGATGCTTATCTGAAAGAAGGAGGTAAAGAAGATGGAGTAAAAAGTATCAATATGTCCAATTGCCCGACTGCCAGCAGGTGGATTAAATTTGCAAATTCATTGCGCCTTCGTTTGGCCATGCGTGTATCTAATGTAAATAAGGCACTTGCCGCCAGCGAGGCCAAAAAAGCATTGGAAAACTCTTATGGTGTTATTGAATCATCCGCAGAGAACATCCAAATCTCCGGTAAAGGATATCAAAACCCACTAGCAGGTGTCGCCGGCTGGGGCGAGACCTACATGGGAGCAACAATGGCTTCTGTTTTAAACGGTTATGAAGATCCACGCATCAGTATATATTACAGTCCGGCGACATTGGCAGACCACACAGAGGAATATTTAGGAGTGCCTCAAGGAGTATATGCCAAGGATGGTGATCCCAATTACTATCAAAGTTATTCTTTTATCAATACTAAAACAATCGCCGCATCCACACCCGCCGTTCTTCTGACAGCAGCGGAAGTTTGGCTCCTACGTGCCGAAG
>UMFQ01029326.1_pt1 | contig 7335 bp, 2 predicted proteins | sample 1965061 | NCBI WGS metagenome assembly UMFQ01 (sample SAMEA4836051, study PRJEB28245) | human gut metagenome | biome: gut microbiome; material: fecal sample | place: Denmark | collected 2008
AGGCAGGAGGGGCGCATCACCCAAATCAATCCTCTGGTGGATGACAAGGGGATGGTTAAGGTGAAGGCTGCCGTCAATGGCAAGGGACGGCTGTTCAGTGGGGTGAACGTGAGGGTGAACGTGCACCGCTCTCTGGGCGGACAGCTTGTAATCCCGAAGAGTGCCGTGGTGTTGCGTTCGGGCAAGCAGGTGGTGTTTACCCTGAAAGACGGAAAGGCGCAGTGGAACTATGTGCAGACCGGTCTGGAGAATGCGGAAAGCTATAGTATGGCCGACGATGCCCTGAAAGAAGGCGATACGGTCATTGTGACGGGAAATGTGAATCTGGCACATGAAGCATCGGTGAAGGTGGTTGATAGATAATGAGTGATAAGTGGTAATTCAAAATTCATAGTTCAATTGATAAAGTTTTTGATACAGCGGCCTATTGCCGTACTGATGGCATTTACAGCATGCTTCATTGTCGGGCTGGTGACTTACTTCACCTTGCCGGTATCCTTGCTGCCCGATATTGCCATCCCGGAAATTACAGTGCAGGTGTCGGCGCAGAATACCTCGGCGCGTGAATTAGAGAATACGGTGGTGAAACCTCTGCGGCAGCAGCTCATCCAGGTGGCGAAACTGAAGGACATGGACAGCGAGACGCGCGATGGTGCAGGCATCATCCGCCTGGGCTTCGACTTCGGTACGAATACCGACCTTGCCTTCATAGAAGTGAACGAGAAGATTGACGCCGCCATGAACTATCTGCCCAGGGATGCCGAACGCCCGAAGGTGATAAAGGCAAGTGCGACGGACATTCCTGTCTTCTATCTCAATCTGACCCTAAAAAACGACAGTGCATACGGCAAGGTGGACGAACGCGCGTTTCTTGATTTGTGCGAGTTTGCCGAAAATGTCATAAAGCGTCGCATCGAGCAGTTGGCAGAAGTGGCAATGGTGGATGTCACGGGTTTGGTCGAACGCCAGTTACAGATTGTGCCCGACCCGGGTAAGCTTGCTGTGTTGGGGCTCTCCATTGAAGACATAGAAAACGTGCTGGCGCAAAACAACGTGGAGCCGGGCAGCATGACCGTGCGCGACGGCTACTACGAATACAACATTAAGTTCTCCACCCTGCTGCGGACAGAGGAGGACGTGAAGGGCATCCTGCTGCGAAAGGAAGGACGTATCATCCGCTTGGGAGACTTCTGCCGGGTAGAGATTGTTCCTGCCAAGGAGAAAGGTGTCTCCATGAGCAATGGCAAGCGTGCCGTTACCCTTGCCGTCATCAAGCAGGCGGACGAGAATATGGAAGACATGAAGCTTGCCATCAACAGCACGATGGACTACTTCAAGAAAGTATATCCCGACATTGATTTTAGCATCAGCCGTAACCAGACGGAGTTGCTGGACTATACCATCTCCAATCTTCAGCAAAATTTGTCGTTGGGTTTCCTGTTCATCTGCATTGTGGCGGTACTCTTCTTGGGTGACATCAAATCACCGTTCATCATCGGGTTGAGTATGGTGGTATCTATTGTCATCTGCTTCCTGTTCTTCTACTTGTTCAAGATGTCACTCAATATCATTTCTTTGTCGGGATTAATCCTGGCGTTGGGTATGATGATTGACAGCAGCATCATTGTGACGGAGAACATTTCGCAGTATCGCGAACGGGGCTATTCGTTGCGGCGGGCTTGCGTGACGGGAACGAGTGAGGTGATTACGCCCATGCTGAGTTCGTCGCTGACCACTATTGCCGTATTTGTGCCGCTGATATTTATGAGCGGCATTGCAGGGGCGTTGTTCTATGACCAGGCATTCTCTGTTACGGTAGGGTTGCTGGTTTCCTACTTCACGGGTATCATGCTGCTGCCGGTCCTCTATATGCTGGTCTACCGGACAGGGTTGCGCGGCAGGTCGTGGTTCTCCCGCATCCGCATCAACAATCCGTTGAAGGAACATACGCTGGACCGTTTTTATGATGCGGGCATCGACTGGGTATTTTCCCACAAGACGGTAAGTAGCGTATTCTGTGTGGTTTCTATACCTCTTTGTGTCTTTCTGTTCTATTCCGTCGGCAAGGAGCGTATGCCGCAGATAGACCAGAATGAACTGATAGTCCACGTGGAATGGAACGAAAACATACATGTGGACGAGAACCGGCATCGTGTGAATGTGCTGTTCGGACAGTTGCTGGACGAGACTGTGGAACAGACGGCTGCCATAGGCCAGCAGGACTATCTGCTGAACCGTGAGCAGGCTCTCTCTTCTTCGGAGGCAGAATCGTATTTCAAGACTTCCTCGCCTGACGGGATTGCTCCCTTGCAGAAGCAGGCGGGCGAGTGGCTGACACGGGAATATCCGTTGGCGACAGTCTCCTTTTCTCCACCCGAAACCGTGTTCGAGAAGCTTTTCGTGACCGGGGAGGCCGATGTGGTGGCGGAACTTTATGCCCGCAATAAGGAGAAGGCGCCGGCGGCGGAAGAATTGCGCGGACTGGAACAACAGTTTGCGGAGCTTACGGGGACAGCGCCCGTAGGTATCGCTTTCGAGAACCAGCTTGACATAAGCATCCTGCAGGAAAAGCTGTTGCTCTATGACGTTTCGTATGACGAGCTTTACCGTACGCTGCGGACGGCATTCAAGGAGAACAGCGTAGCTATGCTCCATTCCTACCAGCAATACCTGCCTATCAGCATTGTGGGCGAGGAGCGGACAGTGAACGAGGTGCTGCTGCAGACATTGATACAGACCCGTCCGGACAGTAAGGGCGAAGTGGAGTATATTCCGCTTCGGGAGCTGGTAAAGGTGCGTCCGGCCGAGGATTTGAAAACGATTACGGCAGGACGCAACGGTGAATATATACCGTTCCGTTTCTATGAAGTGGACGATGCTCCGGAGTTGATGGAAAAGGTGAAGCGGGAGGCAGATGCCACGGGTGACTGGGATACGGCCTTCTCCGGCAGTTTCTTCTCCAACCGCCAGATGCTGGACGAGTTGGTGGTGATTCTTTTCATCTCTATCCTGCTGATGTATTTCATTCTTGCCGCCCAGTTCGAAAGCTTCGTGCAGCCGCTCATCGTGCTGCTGGAAATTCCGATAGATGTGGCGTTTGCCCTGCTTCTGTTGTGGATATGCGGGCATACCCTGAACCTGATGTCTGCCATCGGACTGATTGTGACGTGCGGTATCATCATCAACGACTCCATCCTGAAGCTGGATGCCATTAATGAATTACGGAAAGAGGGGATGCCGTTGCTCGAGGCCATCCACGAGGCGGGACGGAGAAGGCTCCGGCCCATCATCATGACATCGCTCACCACGATATTTGCCATGGTTCCGCTGCTGTTCTCGTTCGATATGGGGTCTGAGTTGCAAAAGCCGCTTTCCATAGCGATGATTGGGGCGATGTTCGTGGGGACACTGGTCAGTCTGTTCATCATCCCGTTGATATATTGGTTTATTTATAGAAAAGAAAGAGCATGAAGAAATTAAGTCTTATACTTTTGTTCAGTCTGGGAGCCCTTTCCGCTTTTGCCCAGCAGCGGATAACGCTCGATTTGCAGCAGACCATTGCCCTGGCGAATGACAGTTCGCTGGAAGCCTTCCGCACCAAGAACATGTATCTGGCCGGTTATTGGGAATACCGCACCTATAAGGCAAACCGCCTTCCCAGCCTGACGCTGAACATGACTCCGGCACAGTACAACCGCGATATCACCAAGCGTTACGACTCCGAACAGGACCTTGACATCTATCGCAGCCAGCAATCCTTCTATGCATACGGCAATCTTGCCGTCAGACAGAATTTCGACTTGACGGGCGGTACGTTCTATCTGGATACGGAGCTGGGCTATATGCGGAGCTTCGGTGGAAACAAGTATACCCAGTTCACCAGTGTTCCGGTTCGTTTGGGCTACTCGCAGAGTCTGGTCGGTTACAATCCTTTCCGTTGGGAACGCAGGATTGAGCCGCTGAAGTACGAAAAGGTGAAGAAGGAGTATATTTACAATGCAGAGCGAGTATCCGAGCAGGCCACTACCTATTTCTTTGCGCTTGCCATGGCACAGGCGGAATATGACTTGGCCAAGGACAATGCCGTCTCCACCGATACCCTCTACCGCATCGGCATGCAGCGCTTGAAAATAGCCGCCATCAGCCGTGCCGACCTGCTGACGCTGAAACTCGACGTGGTGAACGCCCGCAATACTTTGCAGAATGCCGCCAGTGCCTTGAAGCGCGCCATGTTTTCGTTGGCATCTTTCCTGAATATGGAGAAGAACACGGATATCAGGGTGTCGCTTCCGGGACGTCCGAGGGCGCTGACCATACCGGTTGATGAGGCTTTGCTGGCCGCTCAAGCCAACAATCCGGAATTTCTGGGGCTTCGTCAGGAAGTGCTGGAAGCCGAGCAGACAGTAGACAAGACGAAGAAGGAATCGCGCTTCAATGCCAGCATCAACGCCAGCGTCGGCTTCAACCAGGTGGCAGAGAAATTCGGTGAAGCATACAGGCATCCCATGCAGCAGGAGATGGTGTCGGTCAGTGTCTCCATTCCACTGGTGGACTGGGGCGTGAGAAAAGGCAAATACAACATGGCGAGGAACAATCTGAACGTGGTGAAGACTTCTGCCCGGCAGAGTGAAATCAGCATTGAGGAGGAGGTTATCATGACCGTCAGCGACTTCAACGTCCAGCAAGCCCTCGTCGCCAGTGCCGAAGAGGCCCTCGACCTTGCCATCCTGGCGTATAACGAAACCCGCCAGCGCTTCATTATCGGCAAGGCAGACATCAACAGCCTGACCCTCTCGCTGAACCGCCAGCAGGAAGCGCAACGCAATTACATCTCCGCCTTGCAGGACTACTGGCTGAATTATTACAAGATACGGAAACTGACGTTGCACGACTTTGCCAGCGGATTTTCGCTGTCGGAAAAATTTGATTATAATAACTGATGAAACGAGTTTCTTCCTTCACCGTCATAGTGGCGTTTGTCTGCCTTGCTTTGGTAGGGGTGGCGTTGATACCGCTGCTCCCCGTCAAGCTGAATCCGTCACGCAGCCTGCCCGGCTTCACGGTGGGTTTCAGCATGCCTGGCACTTCGTCGCGGGTGGTGGAGATGGAAGTGACCAGCAAGCTGGAATCCATGCTGGCGCGTATCCGCGGAGTGAAGCGGCTGAACTCCACTTCGGGCAACGGCTACGGCAACATTACTGTGGAGCTGGACAAGCATGCCGATGTCGAGGTAGTCCGCTTCGAAGCTTCCACCATCATCCGGCAGACGTGGCCCCAATTGCCCGAAGGTGTCAGCTATCCCACCATTCACATGAAAGTGCCCGACGAGAACGCCTCACGCCCTTTCATGTCCTTCACACTGAATGCCCCTTCCACTCCGATATTGATTCAGCAGTATGCCGAGGAGCATATCAAGCCGCGGCTGGCAAATATTCCGGGTATCTATAAGGTGGAACTCAGCGGTGCCACGCCCATGGAGTGGAGACTGGAATATGACAGTGAACAGTTGCGCTTGCTGGGTGTGACCCTATCGGACATCAGCGAGGCAGTACAGCGGCATTACCGGAAGGAATTTCTGGGTACGCACAATGTGGATACAGGTAACGGTAGCCGGGAATGGATACGCCTGGCACTGGTGCCGGAGAGCAACTCCCTTGGTTTTAATCCTGCTGCCATCACCGTGACGGCTACCGACGGGAAACTGCTCCGCTTGGACGAACTGGTGTCGGCTGTTCGTATGGAGGAGGAGCCGCAAAGCTATTACCGCATCAATGGGCTGAATTCCGTCTATCTATCCATTACTGCGGAAGAAACTGCCAACCAGTTGCAACTGAACCGTGCCGTGATGGACGAGATGGAAGCTGTTCGGCAGGTACTTCCTGTCGGATATGAAGTGCATACCAGCTATGATGCGACCGAGTACATACGGGAAGAACTGGACAAAATTTACTTCCGTACCGGTTTGACGGTACTCATCCTGCTTGTATTCGTATGGCTCATTACTCGTAAGTTGAAATATCTTTTTCTGATAGTTACCAGCCTGGCTGTAAATATAGCGGTGGCACTTATCTTCTACTACCTCTTCGGACTTGAGATGCAGCTTTATTCGCTGGCGGGTATCACTGTCTCGCTGAATCTAGTGATAGACAGCACCATTGTCATGACCGACCACATTCTGCATCGGCGTAATCTCAAGGCCTTCCTGTCGGTGTTGGCGGCAACCCTCACTACGATGGGTGCGCTTGTTATCATTTTCTTCCTTGACGAGAAGATACGGCTCAACCTGCAGGACTTTGCAGCGGTAGTGATCATCAATCTGGCTGTTTCCTTGATGGTGGCGTTGTTCTTTGTTCCGTCGATGATTGAGAAGATAGGACTGGTGAGGCGGATTACGGGGAAGAAGAGGCGTCTTGTCTTGCCGGGGCTGACGCAAACATTCAAAACAAGGTTGGGACGGATTTTCAGACGTTTCCCCGTTTATTTCTCCTGCTGCTACTCTGCTCTCATCCGTTTTCTGTGCCGTTGGCGCTGGGCTGTATGCCTGCTGTTGCTGTTGGGTTTCGGTCTGCCTGTTTTTCTGTTGCCCGACAAACTGGAAGGAGGGGGAAAATGGGAAGCTGCTTACAATAAGGTATTCGGTTCGGATACCTATAAGGAGTCGGTGAAACCCGTTGTGGACAAGGCGCTGGGCGGCAGCTTGCGGCTTTTCATACAGAAGGTGTACGAAGGCAGTTACTTCACCCGTAATGAGGAGGTGGTGCTCTATGCCAACGCCAACCTTCCCAATGGCAGCACCCTCGAGCAGATGAACACTTTGATGAAACGTATGGAGACCTACCTCAGCCGGTTCAAGGAAATCAGGCAGTTTCATACTTCCATTTACAGCCCCCGGCGTGCCAGTATGCAGATTTATTTCAAGAAGGAAGCCCGGAACAGCGGTTTTCCCTATACACTGAAAGCCAATATGATAAGCAAGGCACTGGAACTGGGAGGCGGCAGCTGGGGCATCTACGGATTGCAGGACCAGGGGTTCAGTAATGACGTCCGCGAGAGTGCCGGCTCCTACCGCATCAGGATGTACGGCTACAACTACGACGAACTCTATGAGTGGGCGGAGAAGCTGAAGGCCAAGCTGCTGACGCACCGGCGTATCAAGGAAGTGCTCATCAATTCGGAGTTCTCCTGGTGGAAGGATGACTATCAGGAATTCTACTTCAACCTAAACAAGGAGCGCATGGCGCAAGAGGGCATCGACGCGCAAGTGCTTTTCTCTGCGGTGCGCCCCATCTTCGGCAAGAATCTGGAGATTGGCTCGGTAGCGGCCGAGCAGGGAAC
>UMFQ01010680.1_pt1 | contig 7208 bp, 6 predicted proteins | sample 1965061 | NCBI WGS metagenome assembly UMFQ01 (sample SAMEA4836051, study PRJEB28245) | human gut metagenome | biome: gut microbiome; material: fecal sample | place: Denmark | collected 2008
AAAGACATTAGACTCCATTATTCATAGTCGGGCAAGCTCGAAAATGCAGGAAAACTACACCGACCGATTTATGTAACCCACGCGCGGTATTATATTAGAGAATAATAAGTTACGGCAAAACTCAGACGTTTTTGGCAGGTGGAAGCAAATTTTGCTTCCACCTTTTCAGGTTGCTCCCACCGCAGGGCAAATGCCGATGAATAGGGAGATACAGGAGTTGGGTGGAAGTGTGGAAGCAAAGCAGATGCAAATTTATGTTTCAGCAACACGCCTCAAGTTTTAAAAAAGATGTAGTACAAAGACATAATATATAATAAGTGTTACAAATACACACTTTATACCCCGTTACTCTTGCAAATGTCGAAAAAGTCCGTACGTTTGCAATGTGTTTTTCATAGTATTAGATTTAAGGTTAACAAAGGTTGGAGTACAGCGGTACTCCTTTTTTTATGCCCATACGTACCGTCCCGGTTCTCCAATAAAATTTTCACATAAAATGCAAGGCAACTTTTTATATCCATTTAGTTTTTGGCTATCTTTGCACTGCTTTTGGCGGGCATAGGCACGCATAAAGCAGCTTAACTAACAATAAATCAATAATTAAAAACAGAAAATTATGGCAATGCATACATGGTTTGAATGTAAGATCCGTTACGAGAAAACAATGGAAAATGGAATGAACAAGAAGGTGACCGAACCGTACCTGGTAGATGCCCTCAGTTTTACGGAAGCGGAAGCACGCATCATCGAAGAGATGACGCCGTTCATTTCGGGAGAGTTCACCGTATCGGACATCAAACGTGCCAACTATAGCGAATTGTTCCCCAGCGAAGAGGAAGCTGCCGACCGCTGGTTTAAATGTAAACTGGTTTTCATCACACTGGACGAGAAAAGCGGTGCGGAAAAGAAAACCTCTACCCAGGTATTGGTGCAGGCTGCCGACCTGCGTGATGCAGTGAAGAAACTGGATGAGGGCATGAAAGGCACAATGGCCGATTATCAGATAGCATCTGTAGCGGAAACCGCCATTATGGATGTATATCCGTACAGTGCAGAGCCCGACGACAAACCGGAAGTGTAACGAAGCAGAGCTTCGTAATGTGCTAATGTGCAAATATGCCAATGACCTGCGGCGTAACAGCACAAGATAAACATAGCACAGCCAATTAGCATATTAGCACATTGGCACATTAACTCATTAACCCCTAAAAAGATGATTGCAGAGAATTTAAAACAAGTACTGAGCGAACTGCCTGGAAAGGTACGGCTGGTGGCTGTTTCCAAATTTCACCCCAATGAGGCGATAGAAGAAACGTATCGTGCCGGCCAGCGTGTGTTCGGAGAAAGTAAGGTGCAGGAAATGACTGCCAAATACGAAAGTCTGCCCAAAGACATAGAATGGCATTTCATCGGGCATCTGCAAACAAACAAAATAAAATATATCGTTCCTTACGTAGCGCTGATTCATGGCATAGACTCCTACAAGCTGTTGGCCGAAGTGAACAAGCAGGCTGCCAAAGCCGGAAAAACCGTCAACTGCCTGCTGCAGCTGCACATTGCCCGGGAAGAGACCAAGTTTGGATTCAGCTTTGACGAATGCCGGGAAATGCTGGCAGCCGGTGAATGGAGAGAGCTCAAGCATATCCGGATATGCGGATTGATGGGCATGGCCACAAATACGGACAATGACGAACAAATCAGAACAGAGTTTTGTTCTTTAAGTAGCTTCTTCAATGAAGTGAAAGCCAAATGGTTTGCCGATGCAGAATCATTCCGGGAACTGTCCATGGGGATGTCTCACGACTATCACGAGGCCATTGCAGCCGGGAGCACCTTGATACGTGTAGGAAGCAAGATTTTTGGAGAAAGAAACTATTAACCATAAAAAATCATTATCATGGCAACATTAGAAACTACTTTTGCAGGGCTGAAACTCAGAAACCCCATTATCGTCAGCAGCTCCGGACTGACAGACAGCGCCGCCAAGAATCAGAAACTATCTGAGGCCGGCGCAGGTGCCATTGTGCTAAAATCACTTTTTGAAGAGCAAATCATGATGGAGGCTGACTGGCTGGGAGACCCGAACATGTACCCCGAAGGCAGTGACTACCTTGTAGGATATATCCGCGAACATAAGCTGGGTGAATATCTGAACCTGATTAAGGAAAGCAAAAAGGTTTGCAATATCCCCATCATAGCCAGCATCAACTGCTATCAGAATGCCGACTGGGTGGAATTTGCCGCCAAAATAGAAGAAGCCGGTGCAGACGCACTGGAAATCAATATCCTTGCACTGCAGACGGATGTACAATATGCTTACGGCAGTTTCGAGCAACGCCACATCGACATTCTGAGCCACATCAAGAAGACGGTCAAGATACCCGTCATCATGAAGCTGGGCGACAACCTGACCAACCCGATAGCTCTGATAGACCAACTGTACGCCAACGGCGCCGCCGCAGTAGTGCTGTTCAACCGCTTCTACCAGCCGGACATCAACATTGAGAAAATGATACAAGTATCCGGCAACGTATTCAGCAATGAAGCCGATTTGTCTAAAGCCCTGCGCTGGATAGGCATCGCTTCGGCAGCCGTAAACAAGCTGGACTATGCCGCTTCCGGTGGTATCCACTCGCCCGAAGGCGTTGTCAAGGCAATATTAGCAGGTGCTTCGGCCGTAGAGATATGCAGTGTGCTTTATCAGAATTCAGCTACCATCATTGAAGAATACATCCGCTTCCTCAACTTGTGGATGGACCGCAAAGGTATGGAAACCATCAGCCAGTTCAAAGGTATTCTGAACGTAAACGACCCGAAGGGAGTCAATACTTTCGAACGTACACAGTTCTTGAAATACTTCTCTTCACATGAATGAGACAAAAGGCTGACAAGAAGACAATAAAATTGAAAGGGTGATAACACTACAATGACGTTATCACCCTTTCATTTTATACTATACCGCTATCTTTTTATTTCTTCTTATCCAGCGCCTCAAAGCAGGAATTCTTGCTCACGAACTCCGGAACAATATCCTTCATGGCAGCAACAATTTTCATCTGGTCATAAGTGTAACTTACATCAATCAGCTTCTGGATACGCTCCTTCACCTCGTCATAGTCATACTCACGCACCGTGGCAATCATAATCTTCTCATGATAGGTGGGCTTTGTAAGCTCTTTCACATTCAAGAGTTCCTCGTAGAGCTTCTCGCCATGACGGAGACCGGTAAATTCAATCTTCACATCCGTACGTCCGGAAAGGCTGATCATACGCTTGGCAAGGTCCACAATCTTCACCGGCTTACCCATGTCGAAGATGTAGATTTCACCGCCGTTGCCCATACTGCCGGCCTCAAGAACAAGGCGGCAAGCTTCGGGAATGGTCATGAAGTAACGGATTATCTCAGGATGGGTCACTGTCACCGGACCGCCACGCTGAATCTGGTCGCGGAAACGGGGAATGACAGAACCGTTGGAACCCAGCACATTGCCGAAACGCGTAGTGATGAACTGAGTGGCATGGCCTCCCTCCTTCTGCAACTTCTTCGCAAGAGACTGCACATAAATCTCGCAAATACGCTTGGAACAGCCCATCACGTTTGTAGGGTTAACAGCCTTGTCCGTAGAAATCATCACAAACTTCTCGGCACCGTATTTCACGGCAAGATCGGCAACGGTGCGCGTGCCGAATACGTTCACCTGGATGGACTCGGAAACGTTGTCCTCCATCATCGGCACATGCTTGTAGGCGGCCGCATGGAAAATATACTGGGGCTTGAACTCCCTGAAGATATCCTCCATGCGCGTGGCATTGGAGATGTCGGCTATGATGGTCTCGGCATCGATGTCGCGCCAACGGTCCTGAAGTTCCAGACGGATGTCGTGCAGAGGGGTCTCGGCCTGGTCCACTAAAATAAGTTTATAGGGATTGAACGAAGCCACCTGGCGCATGATTTCACTGCCGATGGAGCCGGCGGCGCCCGTAATCATCACACGCTTGCCCTCCAGATGAGAGGCAACCTTATGGATATCTATCTCGATAGGATTGCGCTGAAGCAGGTCCTCAATCTGAATTTCCTTCAACTGTGTGCGGCTCAGCGCCTGACCGTTCCACTCGCTCAAAGGAGGCGCGATCATCAGTTTGATGTTGTGCACCAGCAGGCGGTCAGCCATGTCGGACTTCTTCAGTTCCTCCATCTTGGCAGGAGAAATGATGATGGTCTGCACATCGCGGTCGTTCAGCACATCAATCAGCGTATCATCGTTGGGGAACACCCTGACACCCATCATCACCTTGTTGATAAGCTCAGGTTCGTCCGCAATGAATCCGCGCAGACGGTAGTGGTTGCGCAGATTGACACGCAATGCCTTGGCAATATTGACCCCGGCTTCCTTGGCACCGTAAATGAACACATTGGCACTATGGGTGCCGTCGAAGTTCAGCGCCTCGAAGAAAGTCTTGACAATCACACGGGAGCATGCCATCATGGCAAAGCTGATGATATAGGACATGAACAGCACGCTGACCGGAGCCAGGTTAAACTCCAAATAGCTTTCCGTCAGGACGCTCGTTATCATCAGCAGTGCATACGACACCGTCAATGACACAAAAATGCGCATGATATCCACAAAGGAGGAAAAGCGCAGTACATTGGAATACGTACGGAAAACACGGAAGAAAATCAGGTTGACAGCAACCGTCCATAAAATGGTCTTGTCAATGGTAGATGATTCCAGAAAAATGCTTCTGAAATCATATCGGAGAGCATAGGCCAACAGACTGGATATGACGATGATAAATACATCAATTAACAGAATAGTCCATATCGGAAGCACTTTCGCGGAAAAATACCGATGAAAAAAATTTCGCTTCATTTCGCTTGACAGTTTTGTTTTAGGCGAGGCAAAGATACACTATTTTAGTCAAAACAGACAATAAATCGATAAAAAAATGTTATAACAATTATTTATCGTCTATAAAGAAACCATCCCACCTCCCCCGTTTTAACAGTCAGAAAGCGGGATAGAAATAGTTTTGCCCCGGAAAATGCGGTATCCGCTACATCAGATTACTTGCCAACTCGCTCAACTGGCTGCGCTCCCCTTTCACCAGATTGACATGGGCAAACAAATTCTGGTCTCTCATGCGGTCTATCATATAGACAAGCCCGTTGGACTGACTGTCCAGATAGGGTTGGTCTATCTGCTGAATATCACCGGTAAACACCATTTTTGTACCTTCGCCGGCACGGGTGATGATGGTCTTAATCTCATGTGGGGTCAGGTTCTGGGCTTCATCGATAATACAGTAGGTTTCGCTCAAGCTGCGCCCACGGATAAAGGCTAATGCCTCGATGACCAATTGTTCACTTTTTTGCATATCCTCCAAGCGTTTCACTTCAGAGGAATTGGCAGCGAACTGATGCTTGATTACATTCAAATTATCGAACAAAGGCTGCATGTAAGGAGCCACTTTCTCATTGGCATCACCAGGAAGGAATCCAAGGTCTTTATTGGATAAGGCCACGATGGGACGTGCCAGAAGAATCTGCTTGTAGTCGGTAAGTTTCCCCAATGCGGCAGCCAGCGCCAACAAAGTCTTGCCGGTTCCCGCCTTACCGGTCAAGGCAACCAGCTTGATGTTCGGGTCGTTCAGCACCTCAAAAGCAAAGCTCTGCTCGGCATTACGCGGTTCAATGCCATAATTCCTTGTCTTGTTGACCCGACAAATCGAATGGGTAAAGGGATTATAACGTGCAAGCACACTGCTGCGGTCACTCTTCAGCACAAAGCATTCGTTGGGGCGAATGATGTCCTTAAAATCGAACTCGTTGATGTCCAGTCCTTCTTTGGAAGAATAAATGCGGTCTATCAGCACAGGGTCAATACCCTCGAACACTTCATTCGACTTTTCGAATATATCCACATTGATTACCTTATCATTGATATAGTCTTCGCACAGCAGACCGATGGAACGCGCCTTCATGCGCAGATTCACGTCTTTCGTGACAAGGATGGTTTTCATTTTAGGCTTTTTGGTGGAAAGCCAGTCCACTACCGACAGAATCTGATGGTCGGGGATGCGTTCGGGAAAGGAATCACGTACCCGGGGAGAGTCCACCATGCCTGCCACCACAAACAGACGGCCCAAGCCCTCTCCCAATGGCGCCCCTTTGGTGAACAGATTGTCATCGGTAATCAAATCTAGCTCACGGACAAACTCACGCGCATTGAAATTAATCTGCTCATTGCCTTTCTTGAATTTGTCCAGTTCTTCAAGGACTACGATGGGAAGATAAATGTCATTCTCCTGAAAATTCTTCAAACAGTTATAATCGTGAAGAATCACATTCGTATCAATCACAAAATTTTTCTTAGCTCCCATACACGTTAGATTTAAATTGTTAATACCTTTGCATAAGCTTAAGATAAGTTACACTGCAAGCAATTTCAAGCAAGCTTGATTGCGTCCGGTCTGCATTATCTTTGTCGCTTTTAAAGATAACAAATTAATAGGGAGAAAGGATTGCTTCTCCGTTAAATATTATAAAAGATGGATTATCAGAACACTTTAACTTACTTATATAACAGTGTGCCCATGTTTCAGCAGGTGGGCGGCTCAGCATACAAGGAGGGGTTGGAAAATACTCTGACCCTGGACGAACATTTCGGACATCCCCACCGCAGTTTCCGCAGCATTCATGTGGCCGGTACCAACGGAAAGGGTTCCTGCTCGCATACGCTTGCCGCTATACTGCAAGAAGCGGGATATAGGGTCGGACTCTACACCTCGCCCCACCTGGTGGATTTCCGGGAGCGCATCCGGATTAACGGACAGCCTATACCCGAGGAATACGTCATCCGTTTTGTAGCGCAGGAACGTGGATTCTTCGAACCCCTCCACCCCTCCTTCTTTGAGCTGACCACTGCCATGGCCTTCCGCTACTTTGCGGATGAAAAGGTGGATGTAGCCGTAATCGAGGTGGGACTCGGCGGACGCCTGGACTGCACCAATATCATCCGTCCGGATGTATGCATCATTACCAACATCAGTTTTGACCATACTCAATTCCTGGGGGACACCTTGGCAAAAATCGCAGGAGAGAAGGCAGGAATCATTAAAAGCGGTATCCCCGTTGTAATCGGCGAAACCACTCCCGAAACGAAATCGGTGTTTCTGGAAAAAGCGCAGGCGACGGGTGCTCCTAT
>UMFQ01020181.1_pt1 | contig 7173 bp, 2 predicted proteins | sample 1965061 | NCBI WGS metagenome assembly UMFQ01 (sample SAMEA4836051, study PRJEB28245) | human gut metagenome | biome: gut microbiome; material: fecal sample | place: Denmark | collected 2008
GAAAAATCATTTTGCAATTCAAAAGGCGTTCATAGCAGTGGCAAGCAGTGTCTTCGTATATACAAAGACCATTTTGCGTTGCAAAATGCTTGTTGGGAAATCCCAAACCCTTGAACTGCATCCGACGGATGCAGGCTACGCGTTTTTGCAAAACGCTCTTTCAGCACTCCACAGGAGTGCGCAGCCATCACGGAACGTGATGATTATAGGATTTGAGGCTCTCCGACAAGTGAGCAGACTTATATACGTCTGCATTGCTGGCGAAAGCCGCACGGAAACTTCTTATTCGCATTGCAAACCGGGTGGCGGTTTTGTATAATTGGTTCAATGAATACACGCATAAAATCGGAGGGGCTGTCCGATTAAAAAATCTAAAAATGCGCTATTGCAGGCCACTGGGAGGAATAGCATGAACAAGCAGCAACTCGCATCGAAAATCTGGGAATCTGCCAACAAGATGCGCTCTAAAATCGAAGCCAACGAGTACAAGGATTACATTCTGGGCTTCATGTTTTATAAATTTCTGTCGGACAAAGAAGTCAAATGGCTGAAAGAGAATGACTGGACAGACGAATATCTGCCGGATTTGACCGAAGACGATGCCGAAACGCTGGATACCGTTCGGAAGAATGTCGGCTATTTTATCGCCTATGAAAATCTGTTTTCCACATGGATCAGCAAAGGCAGCGACTTCAAGGCTGACGACGTAACGGTGGCATTGCAGGCATTCAGTCGACTGATCGACCCGCACCACAAAAAGGTGTTTGACGGTGTCTTTGCTACGCTGCAAACCGGCCTGTCCAAACTGGGTGAAAGCTCCGGTGCGCGGACAAAGGCCATTCGCGACCTGATCTATCTCATCAAAGATATTCCCATGGACGGCAAGCAGGATTATGATGTTCTCGGCTTTATCTACGAATATCTGATCAGCAACTTTGCAGCAAACGCAGGCAAGAAGGCCGGCGAGTTCTACACGCCGCACGAAGTTTCGCTGCTCATGTCTGAAATCGTGGCGTACCACCTGAAAGACCGGGAAGAGATCAAAATTTACGACCCCACCAGCGGTTCCGGCTCACTGCTGATCAACATTGGTCAGTGTGCCGCACGGTATATGGGCAATGGCAACAACATCAAATACTACGCACAGGAGTTGAAGGAAAACACCTACAACCTGACCCGCATGAACCTTGTCATGCGCGGCATTCTGCCCGACAACATTGTAACGCGCAACGGCGATACGCTGGAGGAAGATTGGCCGTACTTTGAAGAAAACGACCCGGTCAACACCTACGACCCGCTGTTTGTGGATGCGGTGGTATCAAATCCCCCATATTCGCAGGCGTGGAATCCGAACGACAAAGAGAACAACCCGCGCTTTTCGGATTACGGCCTTGCCCCCAAAGGCAAGGCAGACTACGCCTTTTTGCTGCACGACCTGTATCATATCCGCAATGACGGCATTGTGACCATCGTTCTGCCCCACGGTGTTCTATTCCGTGGCGGTGAAGAAGGTACAATTCGCAAAAATCTGATTGACCACAACAACATTGATGCAATCATCGGTCTGCCCGCCAATATTTTCTTCGGCACAGGCATTCCCACCATCATCATGGTGCTGCGGAAGAATAAAAAGGATTCGGACGTTCTGATTATTGATGCGTCTAAGGGCTTTGAGAAGGACGGCAAAAACAATAAGCTGCGTGCCTGCGACATCAAACGCATTGTGGATGCTTACAAGGAACGCCCGGAGAAAATCGAAAAGTTCGCACGCAGAGTATCCCGTGCGGAGATCGTTCAGAACGATTACAACCTGAACATCCCCCGGTATGTGGATTCCTCGGAAAAGGCTGAGAGCTGGGATATTTACGCTTCGATGTTTGGCGGCATTCCCGAGGCCGAACTGCAAGACCTGTCTGCCTACTGGACAGCATTCCCGCACCTGAAAGCGGCTCTGTTCAGCCCGGACAACGAAGCCTATTGCCGTCTGAATGTGGCCAATTTGAAGAACGCTGTTCTGTCCCACCCGGATGTGGTGGCGTTCAAAACCGCTTTCCAGAATGCTTTCGGTGACTTTGATGCCTACTTGAAGTCCGCACTCATCGACGGCATGACGCAGCTGAATGCTGCCGGCGAGGAAGAACGCCTGAGCCGGGAGATCTTTGCACGGCTGGCAGGAATTCCGCTGGTTGACCGCTATGCAGCATATCAGCTTTTGGACGACGACTGGAAGAAAATCGCCATTGACCTTGAAGTCATCCAGACCGAGGGTTTTGCCGCAACCAAGCAGGTAGACCCCAACATGGTGCTGAAAAAGGATGCCGAGGTACAGGACGGCTGGGTGGGTCATGTGCTGCCCTTTGAGCTGGTGCAGAGCGTTAAAATGCACGAGGAAGTAGCAGCACTGCGGGCAAAGGAAACCAGACTTTCCGAGATCGCCGGAGAATATGAAAGCCATCTGGACGAACTGAGCGAGGAGGACAAGGAGCAGAACTTTGTGAATGACGCAAAGGACGCCTTTGTTGCCGCTGAAGTCAAAAAGGCCATCAAAGCGCGGGAGGTAGAACCTGCCACCATGAGCATTCTGAAGGATGTGGACGCGCTGTTTGCCGAGGAAAAGACCCTGAAAAAGCAGGTCAAGGACGACAGCGCCGCCCTCCACCAGCGCACCAAAGGCGTGATTGAACGCCTGACCGATGAAGAAGTGCGTGACCTGCTGCACCGCAAGTGGATCTTGCCCCTGATGGAAAATCTGAACAGCCTGCCGGATGCCGTTCTGGACGATTTTGTGAAGCAGTTGGATGCCGTCTGCAAGAAATACGAAACCACCTTTGAGGACGTGGAAAGCCAGATTGCCAGCACCGAGCACGAATTGCTGGGGCTGCTGGACGATTTGCAGGGAAATGAATTTGACATGCAGGGCATTGCAGAACTCAAAAAGTTGCTGGGAGGTGAATGATTATGCAGGATAACGAGAAGAAACCTGCCCTCCGGTTCAAGGGCTTCACTGACCCTTGGGAACAGCGTAAGCTGGAAGAATATCTCGAAGTTTCAGGTCAAAAGAACTTTGAAGGAATATATACTAAAGAAGATGTCTTGTCCGTTTCGGGCGATTTTGGAATTGTGAATCAGATTGAATTTCAGGGACGTTCATTTGCAGGAGCATCCGTTGCCAATTATGGTGTGGTTGAAACCGGCGATATTGTTTACACTAAATCACCCCTGAAATCTAATCCTTATGGCATCATTAAAGCTAATAAAGGAAAAAATGGCATCGTGTCAACGTTATATGCCGTTTACAAGCCAAAACAAAGTGCCAATCCAGAATTTGTCCAGAATTATTTTGAGCAGGATGCCAGAATGAATAATTATATGCACCCACTCGTCAACAAAGGTGCAAAAAACGACATGAAGGTATCCGCAGAAAATGCGCTCAAGGGACAAATCGTTTTTCCTGACATCAAGGAGCAAAGAACAATCTCTGAGTTTTTCCGCAATCTTGACACCCTTATCACCCTTCATCAGCGTAAGTATGAGAAGCTGGTGAATATCAAAAAGTCCATGTTGGACAAGATGTTCCCGAAAAATGGCGCATCGGTGCCAGAAATTCGCTTTAAGGGTTTTACTGACCTTTGGGAACAGCGTAAGCTGGGTGAAATTGCAGTTTTTTCTAAAGGTGTAGGCTACTCCAAAAACGATTTATGCGAAGAAGGCACTCCGATAATCCTGTATGGTCGCCTTTACACAAAATATGAAACCTGTGTTTTTGATGTAGATACCTTTGTTAAAGAAAAAGCTGGAAGCGTATATAGCAAGGGCGGAGAAGTCATTGTGCCTGCTTCTGGTGAAACGGCGGAAGATATTTCGATCGCATCTGTTGTGGTTAAGCCCGGCATTCTACTGGGCGGCGACCTAAATATAGTATCGCCGACAGCTGAATATGATTCTGCCTTTCTCGCACTAACTATTTCGAGTGGAGCAACACACAAGTATTTATCGTCTCTTGCACAGGGAAAATCTGTTGTTCATCTTCACAACTCCGATATTCAAAGTGTGTCAGCTAAATTCCCGACAAAAAGAGAACAAGAAAAGATTCATTTGATTTTTGGCAAAATCGATACCCTTATCACCCTTCATCAACGTAAGTTGGAAAAGTTGCAAAACATCAAGAAATCCTGTCTTGAAAAGATGTTTGTATGAAAATAAGTGGTGCAATTTGCCCATAATCAGAAGATGGACGTATCGGCGTTTGTTGTTTGGCTAAGGAGTAACGCAATTTCTCTTGCCCGTTCAGAATATGCAAAACAGGCTGATGAATAAAAATCAAGGCAATGTCAAACGCTTGGAACTGCTGTGTTTTAAAGCTATCGGGAGTTAAAAATCAAAATTTGAGCCGAAAACGCAAAACCGAAAGTGAAATTTTCAGCGAACATTCGGTAGGCGGTGGAAAATAGCTGCTGAAAGTGTGCATTTGCTCCTACTTGGGAACAGCGTGAGTTTGAAGAAATAGCGGTACGTTCCTCTGTTATGAGTGATAAAAAAGGACTTCCGCGTGTTGAATACGAGGACATTATTTCAGGTGCTGGCCGGCTTAATAAAGATATAAAATTAAAAGAAAGCGAAAAAGTGGGCATTGTATTTCATAAGGGAGATGTTCTTTACGGAAAACTTCGTCCGTATCTACAAAATTGGCTTTTAGCGACATTTAATGGCCTTGCCGTAGGAGATTTTTGGGTTTTGCAACCTCAAAACACAGATAGCAGTTTTCTATACCGATTGGTACAGAGCCAGCAATTTGACGGGGTTGCTAATCAATCGACTGGAACAAAGATGCCAAGAGCGGATTGGAAACTTGTTTCAAAAACAAAATTTGCGATGCCGCATTCAGTAGATGAACAAGCTGCCATTGGCGCATACTTTGAGCATCTGGATACCCTTATCACCCTTCATCAGCGTAAGCTGGAAAAGCTTGCACAAATTAGAAAAGCCTTCGCAGAGAGGTGCTTTTTACAAAGTCGAAAGGAGTTCGTTATGGCGTTTACAAAAGAAGCCGATTTTGAAGAGGCGGTGGTAAAGCTCCTGATAGAACGCGGCTGGAAAGATGGTGTGCTGAAGAACTACACCGAACAGCAGCTGATCCAGAATTGGGCGAACATCCTTTTTGAAAACAACCGTGGCATTGATCGACTGAACGATTATCCGCTGACGGATGGCGAGATGCAGCAGATCATGGAACAGGTCATGAATGCGAAAACGCCGATGAAGCTGAATAAATTTATCAACGGCAAAAGTGTGCTTATCAAGCGTGACAATCCTGACGATAAGCTGAATTTCGGCAAAGAAGTGTCCCTGAAAATCTATGACCGTCTGGAAATTGCAGCCGGACTTAGCCGCTACCAGATCGCAGAGCAGCCAAAGTTCCCCACCAAGTCCAAAATTTTGAATGACCGCCGCGGCGATTTGATGCTGCTCATCAATGGTATGCCGGTCATTCACATGGAACTGAAAAAGAGCGGTGTTTCCATCAAACAGGCTTGCAACCAGATTGAAAAATACGCGGCAGAGGGCATTTTTACGGGACTGTTCTCGCTGGTGCAGATTTTTGTGGCCATGAACCCGGAAGAAACGGTCTACTTTGCCAATCCCGGCCCGGAAGGACAATTCAACCCCAGCTACTATTTCCATTGGGCGGACTTCTACAACGAGCCGATGAACGACTGGAAAGACGTTACAACGGCACTTTTGTCTATCCCGATGGCGCATATGTTGGTGGGCTTTTATACTGTGGCCGATGGTTCCGATGGCATTTTGAAGGTGATGCGCAGTTATCAGTACTACGCTGCCAGCAAAATCTCGGATGCCGTTTCCAAGGCGAAATGGGAAAATGACCAGCAGCGCGGCGGCTACATCTGGCACACCACAGGTTCCGGCAAGACCATGACTTCTTTCAAGTCCGCTCAACTGATTGCATCTTCCAAGGATGCGGACAAAGTGATTTTTCTGATGGACCGAATCGAGTTGGGTACCCAGAGCCTGAAAGAATACCGCAACTTTGCAGAGGAAAACGAGGAGGTGCAGGCTACCGAGAACACGGATGTTCTTGTGGACAAGCTGAAAAGCACTTCGCCGTCCGATACGCTCATCGTGACTTCCATCCAGAAGATGAGCAACATCAAGGATGATGCACAAAACAAGCTGAACCCCAACGACATTGCGCTGATCAACGCAAAGCGGTTGGTTTTTATCGTGGACGAGTGCCACCGCTCTACCTTTGGCGATATGATGCAGACCATCAAGCATACATTCCCGAAAGCGCTGTTCTTTGGTTTTACCGGCACGCCAATCCAAGGCGAAAACCAGAAGAAAATGAGCACCACCGCCACCGTTTTCGGCAACGAGCTGCATCGGTACAGCATTGCAGACGGCATCCGGGATCACAACGTGCTGGGCTTTGACCCTTACAAGGTGCTGACCTTCAAGGACAGCGACTTGCGGAAAGCGGTCGCACTAGAAAAAGCAAAGGCATATTCTGTGGACGAAGCTCTGGCCGACCCACAGAAGAGCAAGGTGTTTTATAAGTATCTAAATCTGCCGATGACAGGCGGAAAAGATGCGCTCGGTGAGGAGATAAAGGGCATCGAGGATTATATTCCCAACACCCAGTATGAGGGCGAAGAACACCAGAAAGCCGTGGTGGAGGACATTTGCGAGAACTGGCAGACCCAGAGCCGCAACAGCAAATTTCATGCCATTTTTGCAACCTCCAGCATCCCGGAAGCCATCCAATATTACAAGAGGTTCAGAGAAGCCGCACCATGGCTGAAAGTCACCGCACTATTTGACCCCAACATTGACAACAACGGCAAAGGTATCACCAAAGAAGAAGGGCTAAAAGAGATCGTAGAAGACTATAACGCCCGCTATGGACAGGACTTCAGCATTCCGACTTTTGCCAAGATGAAAAAGGACATTGCGGCACGGCTGGCGCACAAATTGCCCTACCAGCGCATTGAGCGTACCCCGGAAAAACAGCTTGATCTGCTGATCGTGGTGGATCAGATGCTGACAGGCTTTGACTCCAAGTGGATCAATACGCTGTATCTGGATAAGGTGCTGCAATACGAAAATCTGATTCAGGCGTTCTCCCGCACCAACCGACTGTTTGGCGATGGCAAA
>UMFQ01012179.1_pt1 | contig 6946 bp, 9 predicted proteins | sample 1965061 | NCBI WGS metagenome assembly UMFQ01 (sample SAMEA4836051, study PRJEB28245) | human gut metagenome | biome: gut microbiome; material: fecal sample | place: Denmark | collected 2008
ATAAAGACCCAGAATCAAAATATATGATTGAATGGGATTATATAAAAGAAGACATGAGATTTGACGATTCATTAACACCTGGTTGGGTAACAATAAAAATAAAAATGTCACATTCAAAATGGTATGATAGTGATGAGGGCTTTGGACATGCACCTTCAACGTATTATTATCAAGTTCCTGCCTGTGTTGAAAAAGAAGCAAATGAGTTACAAAAAATAAGAAGAAAACATCAAAATGATAATACATTTAATTTTTGGATAACTGATTATCCTAAGAGGGTTGTTCGAGAAGCGGACCATTAAGAATTGCATACAGGAAGGGAATAGAAAAAAGACCACGATTTTACATTTGTGGTCTTTTTGAGCCTGTTGCGAATGTCTGCACTTTTTTCCTATAATATTAAATGACACTTTTGAGACTAAATGACACCAAATGACACTGGATGACACTAAAAAGGTGTGGTATTATATAATCGTCAAATAAGATAAGATAGAGTTTGAAAAGCACGGAAATGCCGTTTGGGCGTTCCCGTGCTTTTTTGTACCCTGAATCACGTCTGACAAAAAATTGAAAAAGGAGGAAACAGAAAATGAAGTGGTTAATGGAGCATTTGGGACAGGCTGCAGCTTGTGCAGCTGTAATTCTTGCCATCATAGCACTTGCCGTTATCTTTTTAAAAGAAGGCGGTGCAGCGGATACTTTTATCCAGGGACTTTTCACAAAGCTCTCAGGTATTTAGTTTTAAATTTAGAATTGAAATTTCAGGGGGCGTGGCTGCCCCCTGTATTCATGGAAAGGAGAGAAATTGGAAGAGTTTCAGACAGGAATACTGACACCTGAAAGATTAAAGCCGCTGCAGAAATATCTTGATGATGAGGCAGTCACAAATATTGATTATAACGGAACGGAGCTCTGGATTAAGGACACTTCAAACAGGTGTTACCGTGTTAATGATGAAGATGTCACTTATGAATACATAAATTCACTTATAGCACATATCGCGAATTCAAAAGGAAAGCGGTTTAATTTTGAAGAAAATGTGCTTGAAACAGAAAATGAAGAGCTTCATATAAGAGTTACGGCAGTGCATGATTCGATTGCCCTAAACGGCAACAGCCTTATGATAAGAAAGACAACAACAAAGTCACGTTTTACATATGACATGCTTGTAAAAAGCGGATATGCAGACATGCAGACGCTCAATCTTTTAATAAACTGTATCAAGTCCGGGTGCAACGTGATGATTGCAGGAGTTCCGGAGGCCGGAAAATCAGAATTTGGCAAATATCTTAGCCTTTATATTCCGGATAACGAAGTTGTCGTGACAATCGAGGATTCGGCGGAATGGTTTTATAAAAAGCTAAAGCCTGATGCAGCATGCATGGCATTAAAGACAAATGACGTTTTTGACTACACACAGGCAATAAAACTGTGCATGAGATTAAACCCCGGAAGAATTCTTTTTACGGAAGTAAGGGGGAGCGAGGTAAGCGACCTTGTGTCGTTGTGGACGACAGGCGTTCCGGGAATAAGTACAATACATGCAGGAAATTACAGAAGCATTCCCGACAGGATATTAAATCTAATGCCTAAGGATGCCAACCTTATGCAGTTTGAAAACAACATATTTGAAAACCTTGATGTCGGGGTGGTTATAAGAAAAAGAAAAATGCCGGATGGAACGGCAGAAAGGTTCATTGATGAGATAGGCTTTTTTGAAAGAAGCTGCGGCTACAACGTATGCCACGATTACTTAATAAAAGGCAATGCGGTAACTGATAAGATACCTGACAGTATCATTGAAAAAATGAAGTCTGTTAATATAACCAATCCGTTCCATCTTGACAGAAGGGAGAAAAGATAAATGAATAAAAAGAAAAACTGGTTTTTCTATCTCAACCATAAAAATCTTATAGGTGAGATAGAACAGTACGGCTATGTGTATTCACTTAAAAACCTGATTATAACATATCTCTCAGTCATTGTAGGAAGCATTCTTGCAGCATTTCTTTTTAAGCTGCATGTGGCGGGATATATTGTAATAGCGGCTTTTGGTGTACTGATTACACCGTTTCTTATAAGAAATTCATACAAAGCACTGTATGAACAGAGACGTTTTTCTGATGCCTCAAAATATATGGAAAAGATGCTTTACTATTTCCGTGCATCAGGAAAAATCATAACCGCACTGCAGAACGCAGAAGAAGTTTTCCATAATGGGGAAATGAAGAGTGCAATACATGATGCCGCAGACTTAATAAGTAATCCCACATTTGTGACGGATTCCGTCACAAGCGGAAGCGTTGAGGAAAAGGCATTAAAGATAATTGAAGACAAATACCCGAACAAGAGGCTTAAAAGGATGCACGCATTTTTTATTTCTGTTGAGAAAAATGGTGGAAGTGCTGATTTGGGAACGGAAGTACAGCTTAATGACAGGGAAGACTGGGTATCAGATGTAGTTGCAAGACAGAAGGAGAAGAAGAGGTTGTGCCGCGTATTCATTGTTTTTTCAGTGTTTGTGATTCTTTTCTGCCTTGCATTTTTATACCTGCCTATATTTTATAAAGCGTTCAGTTTTGATTTGAGCGAACACTTTGCAGTAAGGGCAGCCTCTGTTGCCGTAATAATTGTTACGGTGCTTCTGTATACAAAGGTAAGCAGTGTTTCCGGCGTTAGCTGGGTTGAAGAAAAGGCACCTGAAAGTGATGAGAAACTGGCAGAGCGTTTTGATGGGATAGTAAATTATGACATGAAAAAGCAGCGTAAGAAATCATTTCTTATTGCACTTGCAATGGCAGCCGTAACGGCTGTTTTTTATATCATAACGAAAAATAAGCTGTTCACAGCTGCCGGTGCAGTGATTGCCGTATTTATAGCTGCTTCATACAGATTCGGATACCAGGCGTTAAAGGATGACATGTCAAAAGAGATACAGTCTGCCTTTCCGGAGTGGATTATACAGATAGCACTTATAATGCAGCATGATACGGTGCCTATGGCTATAGCAAAATCATATGACAGTGCCCCGGGAATCTTAAAGCCGGAGATAAAAAAGATGCTTCTTGCTCTTGATGAAAAGCCGACGTCACCTGTACCGTTCAATGACTTCATGAAATTTTTCAACATTTCAGAAATCAATGAAGCGATGGGAGCACTTTACAGTGTAATGAATGCTGCAGGCTCTGACATAGACAATGAAATAAGAAACGTGCTTACACAGAACAGGAAGATGACACAGAGGGCTGCGGCAGTAAAAGCCGAAGACAGACAGGCGGCATCTGAATTATATGTTTATGCTGAAGGCGGAATCGGATGTGTGCTTATGATGACAGATATGGTATACATGATGCTGTCTTTTTTAAGCCTTACAGGAAATATGTAGGAGGTCATTTATGAATCAGGTATTTAAAACGGGACTTTCGATATTCCTTATGTTTCTTGCCGCACTTGTGCTGAGTGCGATTATAACGGCTGACAGCCAGGCACAGGCGGCGAAAAAATACGCACAGGATGTGACAAAGGAAATAGAAAGTGCAAATCTTTCGGATAATGTGATTAGCGGATGCATACAGACTGCAGATGATAACGGATATACACTTTCAGTTGATAAGATGACAGACGAGACAGGAAAAACAGTTATATGTGAAGTTGTTCTCAAATACGATTACAGCATTCCTGTATTAAAAATGACATCACATCACGAGTGCCGTTCATTTGCAAGATAGGAGGCAGATTTGAAACAGCTGATTGAACAGGCAGGAGGAGCTGCCGCTGATGCGGTGATTGGAATTGCCATTGCCGGATTTTTCAGGGCAGTATATGTAATTTTTACACTTTTTTAGGAGGGAAACATGGAAGATATAGTAGATTTTGCCGGGGAGGCGGCACTTGGAGCGTTAGTGATGCTGATTCTTATAGGTGTGGCACTTACCACTTTTATCGGAGGTGACTTAAATAATGCCATAACCGGTTTTACGCTGCCGGTGCTCGGCGGATAGGAGGCAGGAAATGAAACTTGTAATAAGGCATGCCGGTGAAGCAGCACTTGCAGCATTCATTTTTTTGAGTGCAATGCTTCTTATGCAGAACATAACTTATAAAAACAGCAGCGGCGTAACGTCAAAGGGTGTTGTAAATGTAATCGGACAGGAAATAAAGCCGGAAGATACGGATTATGATTCTTATGCTGATTCGGATATTACAAAGAATTATGCTGCAGCTGCCAAACCGGAAATAAGCTACAATGATGATGCCGGAATAATAAAAGCCGGAAACACAGTGAAGCTGCCGGAGTATTTTAGCGTTAAACTTGAAGGCAGTACATACAGTGCCGTGCTTGTTAATTCCTTCAGGGTAATGTCTGTAAAGGATTCAGCCGGAAATGATTATATAAACGAATACAGTGAAACTGACAAGACAATAAACTTCCGCTATCCGGGAACATATACGCTGCAGCTTTACGTATATGACTCACAGCAGCATGAATGCAGTGAGGAAATAAAAATTGCCGTGGAGGAAGCATCATGAGAAATATAATTATTGCAATGGTTATAATGGTTTCTGCGGTGTTTTCAATCGGAACAGTTTTAAGCATTGATGCACGCAGCATTCGTGAAAGTGAAATGTCTGACAAACTCGATGAGGCAGTCACAGGAGCGGTGACGGTGCTTGATAAAAATAACTATGATATATCATCAGCAGATGAATTTGTATCAGACATGCTTTCGGTGTTAAATTACGGCATTGAAAGCGATGGCAAAGTAACGGCAGATATTCTTGATGTTGATTACGGGAAAGGGCTTCTTAATGTGATTGTAACACAGGAATTCAGTTACCTTAATAAAAGCATTGGTCATGTCACATCTGTGCAGAGCATTATTCTTGAAAACAAAAAATGTGATGAAAACATTTCCGGAAACGATTATGCCACAATCGAATTCAGGCTGCCTGATGATGAAATGTCAAAAACATACACAGTGAAAAAGGGCTCACAGATAGATTCTCCGGCTTTTGATGAAAAAAATATTAAATTGTGGAAAACAGACGGAAACGCCGTAAATTTCCCGATTACAGTGGATAATGACATGATTTTTGAGGCAGATGTGGAAAAATAGTTCTTGCATTTACATACGTAACATGTATAATAAGCTTAAAGATACATATTATATATAAACTTCCGGAGGTGATAACATGACAATTCGTGAGTTAAGGGAAAGGGCAGGAATGAGCCGCAGGGAATTTGCAGAATATTTCCACATATCCTACAGAACAGTTCAGGACTGGGAGCTGGGATGCAACAAGTGCAAGGATTATATTATAAGGGCTTTTTATTACCAGCTTCTTTACCAGAAGAAAATCATTGAGGCCGGCAGTCAGGAGTCGGAAAAAGAAATGTGACGGATTCCGTCACAAAATAAAAATTTACTCTGAATAAGACTTCATTTTATATAACGGGAGGGAAAAGACATGATTAAAAAGAAGTTATTTAAAACATCAGTAATTCTTGTTGCACTGGTTACGGCGTTCTCATTCGCCGGATGCGGCAGGAAAAAAACAGCAGATGTAAACAGTACAGATGTAACACAGGCAACGGTTTCAAAGGAAACAAGCAGCCTTGCAGCCAAAGAGCTTACAAAAACAGGAATTGTCAGTTTTGATTATACGGATGCAGACGGCAATACAGTACGCCTTGAAGGCAAAGCTGTAGCGAACGAAAATGGTGATGCAACCATTGAGGTTACGGATGCCGACGGAAACAAGGCAATATTTACAGGCAAGGCAAAAACAGTAGATGGCAAATTAACTGTAAGTGACATAAAGGTAAAAGAAGCCGGTTCACTTGTAAAATCAGACGGAACACATCTTGAAGTTACAGAAGATGCAAAGATAGAAGATGCAAAAGAATCAGACGGAAACGAAACATCTGATATAGCAGCTTCTGATGAAGTGAAAAACGAAGTAAAGGATGCACAGGAAGAAGAAAAGAAGATTGAAGAGGCAAAGGAAGAAGTAAAGCAAACAGAAGACTCTAATGTGGCAAATAATACGAATAATAACAGTGGTAACAGCAATGGTGGAAACAGTGACAATAATAATGCTGGCGGTAATAACACACCTGCACCACAGCCAACGCCAGCACCTGCAGAGCCTGAAACACCAGCTCCGGCACCGGCTGAACCAGAAACACCAGCACCAGAGCCAACGCCAGCACCTACAGAGCCTGAAACACCAGCTCCGGCACCAGAGCCGGAAGAACCTGCTGAAAAACCGGATTCAGAATTAACTTATGATGAGTTAGTAGAAAAATATAATCCAAACCATGACCCTGATGGCTGGGGATTAATTCATGGACCAAATGGAGCACAGTACCGTGGTAATGGTAGTAGCTATCTCCGTGGACAGGACGTGCGTCAGGGGGCAGATGTAGAGTGTCCTTATGAATTAGAAGTGGCAACGACAAGATATGCGTACAATAATCAGACAGACAGATTTGAAAATCTCACAGGTTTTTATTATATTCCAATTAATTCAGAGGGACATATGTCAAATGAGTTTATGGATATGACAGATAAATATGAAGAAGACCATGGATGGGCTTGGAGAAGTAATACTTTTTATAAAATCGGTACTTTCTCATGTGGGGAAGTATGGTTTTATGGATTAATACCATATTAGAGTTTGACACTTTTGAGACTAAATGACACCAAATGAGACTGGATGACACTGACGGAATGTAGTAATATATACTTGTCAGAAATATAAAGATAACATAATTGTGACGGAATCCGTCACAAAAATTAAATAAGATTAAAAAAGGAAACCTTGATTGTATAATCTGGGTTTCCTTTTTTGATAACAAAAAAGGAGACCAATTTTTATGGGAAAAAGAGTTGTTTTTGAACTGACAGATGAAAATGCTGAACTCATTGATAAAATCAGAAAG
>UMFQ01020793.1_pt1 | contig 6874 bp, 5 predicted proteins | sample 1965061 | NCBI WGS metagenome assembly UMFQ01 (sample SAMEA4836051, study PRJEB28245) | human gut metagenome | biome: gut microbiome; material: fecal sample | place: Denmark | collected 2008
CAATCGTGTCCAAATCCATATACATTTTTGATGGGATATCTACGACCTTATCCCTATATAATCTCATTCGTAGTCAGGCAAATTCAGTAACTTTAGACTCAAGTCTATTAGTTCCTGCCTTCCGGATGAATTCATAATCCGCACCTTGCCTTTGTGGTCGTCAGTGCGCAGCAGGCCTTGTACTTTGAGGCGGCGCATGAGTTCGCGGGAGGTTCCAAGGCTGCCATCGATCAGATGGATGTCACGGTCCCCAAGGAAATGGCGGAGTTCTTTTTTCAGGAACGGATAGTGCGTACAGCCAAGAACGATGGATTCTGTGTCGTCGGTCAGGACTGGTGATAGCTTTTCTGCGAAATAATCGTCCAATTCCTGTCCATCCAGATCGCCATGCTCGACGAACTCCATCAATCCGTCACACTGGACTGGAACGATATCTGCCTGCTCCCGATACTTTGCCAAAAGGTTCTGAAACTTCTCCTGTTTGAGTGTCATCGGGGTTGCCATCACTAAGATTCTGCCTCCATGACTTTCCGTCACGGCTGGTTTCACGGCTGGCTCGATTCCCACGATTGGAAGCTCCGGATATGTATTTCGCAGCAAACGTACGGCTGCGCTTGTCGCTGTGTTGCAGGCAACTGCTAATCCTTTGATTCCCATATCCAGCAGTTTTTCTACCACTGCAAATGTCAAATCCCGGATTTCCGCCTGCGGCTTTACACCATAGGGTGCATGCAGGGAATCTCCATAATATATAAAATCTTCCTTCGGCATCAATTTTATGGCTTCGCGCAGGACGCTTAATCCGCCAAGCCCCGAATCCATAAATCCGATTGGGAGTTTTTGTTTTTCCTGTAATTTGTCTGTTTCTGACATGTTATAACCTTCTTGTCATATTTAATGTTGCGACACGAAGCGTGATGGTTTACGCACGCTTTATTCATTTGCATTGCCACGCCCATTCTACCACAGATACCTATACTTGTACAAACGAAAAATCGCAAGGCATATATGGATCAGTCCTTACGCCTTGCGATTTTATCAATATTTGCAGGCAATGAGCTTCTGAGTCAAAAGATATAGCTTACGTTGATTGCCCTAAAATGTACAATTGCTTTTTATTTGGTTGTATCCGTGCTGCGGATCTTATCCCTTACCGGGAATATCATGGATGGCGATACCGAAAGCTCATCAATTCCCATCTTCAGGAAGGTTTCTGTGAGAGTTGTATCGGCTCCAAGCTCGCCGCAGATTCCGACCCAGCAGCCTTCCTTATGTCCATTGTCGATCACCATCTGAATCATACGTAAGATTGCAGGATGGTGGGAATCGTAGAAATCATCCAGTTTCGGATTCTGACGGTCAATCGCCAGCGTATACTGTGTCAGATCGTTCGTTCCGATGCTGAAGAAATCAACTTCTTTCGCAAGCTCTGCACTCATCATAACTGCGGCCGGTGTCTCGATCATGATACCCTGCTCGACATCTCCATACGGAAGTCCCTGTGCATCTAACTCGGCTTTCACTTCGTCCACGATTGCATGAATCTTCTGCACCTCTGCCACGGAAATGATCATCGGATACATGACACCGATATTTCCATAATAGCTTGCACGAAAGATCGCGCGAAGCTGTGTCTTGAAGATTTCCGGCTGTGTCAGGCAGATACGGATTGCACGATAGCCCATTGCCGGGTTATCTTCCTTATCCAGATTGAAATAATCCACCTGTTTGTCGGCACCGATATCCAGTGTACGGATAATGACTTTCTTGCCTGCCATATTCTCCGCAACTGTTTTATATGCCTGAAACTGTTCTTCTTCTGTTGGAAATGTATTGCTCTCTAAATACAGGAACTCGCTTCGGAAAAGTCCGATGCCCTCTGCATCATTCTGCAGGGCAGATGCCACATCCGCAACACCACCGATGTTCGCGTACAGCTTGATTTTCTTTCCATCGAGTGTGATATTTTCCTTGCCCTTCAGTTCCTGCAGCAAGCGTTTCTTCTCTTCGGCTTCCTGCTTCTTACTCTCGTATTCTTTCACAACATCATCGGTTGGCTCTACATAGACATTGCCATTGTAACCATCGACAATTGCGAATTTGCCGTCGACATTTTCCTCGAATTTAACACCGATCAGTGCCGGAATATTCATCGTCCGCGCCAGAATCGCTGTATGGGAATTCGTTGAACCATGTCTTGTCACAAACGCAAGCACCTTCGACTTGTCAAGCTGCACCGTCTCACTCGGTGCCAGATCATCTGCCAGCAGAATCACCGGTTCGTCACCATCTAATACACTATCTTTCTTTCCCTGCAGAATCTTCACAACGCGATTGGAAATATCTTTTACATCCGCGGCACGTGCTTTCATATAATCATCGTCCATCGCCGCGAACATGTTCGAGAAATTATCACCTGTCGTTGCAACCGCATACTCGGCATTGATTCCCTGATTCTCGATCATGTGTGTGATTGCTTCCACATAATCAAGATCATCCAACATCATCTGATGTACATCAAATATCATCGCATTGACTTCTCCGACTTCCACCAGTGCTTTTTCGTAGAGTGCCTGTAACTGCTCCTTTGCGGTTTCCTTTGCCTCTTCAAATCGTTTTACTTCTGCGGCTGTGTCCTCGATCTTTACACGTTTGACAGTACTTTCATCCTTGTTATATACGGAGATCCGACCGATTGCAATTCCGCCAAATACACTTTTTCCTTTTAATTCCTGCATACTCTCACCCGGCTGTATAAGACCTTCCCTTTCTTCGTACATCAATTACAGATTCTCGTTCATAAATGCGGAGAGTGCTGCGATTGCCTCATCTTCCTGTTCACCGTCTGCCTGCAGGATCACTTCCTGTCCCTGCTTTGCGCCAAGGCTCATAACGCCCATGATACGCTTTGCGTCAACGCTTCTTCCGTCCTTTGCGATCGTTACCTTGCAAGGATAAGCGGCTGCGAGCTTTACAAGCTGTCCGGCTGGTCTTGCGTGGATTCCCTGTGCATCTGTGATTACATAACTAAACTCTCTCATAATTTTATTCTCCTTTTCTTTTTTGAGAATTGTAAAAGGTACACCTCATTCTCTCTCCACATATATCCTAAATACAGTTCGCGCATATAAATGTATTGAAACTAAGAAATACTAAATGTTCTGCTACACCTGTTCTATCCGTACGAAACCGCTGCCAATTCGCCATCCATGGCTCAGTGGCAGCTTACCTGAACATCGTGTTCAGGTATTTCTGATATTGTTCAGAACATTAAGTATTTCTAAGTTCCAAACATATCTATATGCTGCGAATCTGTATTTGAATATATGTGTTAAACATATTGGATTGTACCTTTTCCAATTCTAATTTTTCTCTTATATAAAATTCTTCAATCGTATGACCTTGTATTATGCGACTACTTTCTTCTTTAATACACCGAGCAGGAGTGCGGAAATGATACTTCCGACTACCAGTGCGACAAGATACATTGCGGCGTGTCCGACAACCGGGAATACGAAGATTCCACCGTGAGGCGCCATCAGTGTACAGTTAAACGCTGCGGAAAGTCCACCAGCGACACCTGCACCAACCACACATGCCGGAATGACATGTAACGGATCGGCTGCGGCGAATGGAATTGCTCCCTCTGTGATGAATGAAAGTCCCATAACGAAGTTTGTAGGACCTGCCTTGCGTTCCTGCTCTGTAAACTTGTTCTTGAACAATAAGGATGCGATTGCAATTGCGATTGGAGGAACCATACCTCCGATCATAACCGCTGCCATGATATCATAATTTCCGGCTGCAATCTGCGCGGTACCGAATACATACGCTGCCTTGTTGACCGGGCCACCCATACCGACTGCCATCATCGCGCCGAGCAATGCTCCAAGCAGGATAATATTTGCGCCACTCATGTTCTTCAAGCCATTGTTCAAAGCTGTATTGATAAATCCGACAACCGGTTCAATCACATACACCATACCTGCTCCGGTAATCAGCAATCCAAAGACCGGGATCAGCAGGATCGGCACCATTCCTTCCAGTGCAGAAGGAAGCTTCGAGAAAATCTTCTTCAGCAGCAATACAACATAGCCTGCTATAAATCCGGCAGCCAGTGCGCCGAGGAATCCGGACTTTCCATTTGCTGCAATGGCACCACCTAAGAAGCCAAGTGCAAGTCCCGGACGGTCCGCGATACTCATTGCGATAAATCCGGCGAGAATCGGCAGCATAAAACTAAATGCCACGCCACCAACCTGAGCCTTCAAGAAATAAGCAACCGGCGTCAATGTGCCGAAGTTACTCTTTACATCCGCAACAGAACCATACTTATCAATCAGATACTGCGGAACGTGGTTTAAGTCAACGAGCAATCCATCAATCAGGAATGCAAGCGCGATCAGAATACCACCGCCAACGACAAATGGTAACATATGCGATACACCGTTCATCAGATGCTTATAAATCTGGTGTCCGACACTTTCTTTGCCCTCGGTCTCTTTGCTTTCGGCTGCATCACCGCCTGCTTCATAGACAGCTGCTTTGCCTTCGGCTGCTCGTGTCAGTAATTGTTCTGCCTTATTGATACCATCTGCCACCTTGCAGATGATCACCTTCTTGCCGTGGAAACGATCCATCGGCACCTGCGTATCTGCAGCTACGATGATCGCATCTGCTTCTTTGATTTCTTCTGCAGTCAATACATTCTTGGCTCCGCCGGAACCTCTGGTTTCTACCTTGATTGCGTAGCCCAGCTCCTTTGCTTTCTTCTCCAATGCTTCGGCAGCCATATAAGTATGTGCGATTCCGGTCGGGCATCCCGTTACTGCTAAAATCTTCTTTGTTGCTTCTGAGATAGTCGGAATCTCTTCCTGCTTGGCATCACCATTTTCCGCCTTGTCAATGATACTTAAGAATTCATCTACTGTCTTCGCGGATTTCAATGCATTCGTGAAATCCTCGTCCATAAGAAGCACGGATAATTTGCTCAGTACATCGAGATGTACATTGTCTGCGGTATCCGGTGCTGCGATCAGGAACAACAGATGTACCGGCTCGCCATCCAACGAATCGAAATCCACACCATCCGGAATCACCATCGCTGCAAGTCCTGCCTGCTTCACCGCAGCGGACTTACAATGCGGAATCGCAATTCCTTCTCCGATTCCGGTTGTTCCTTCTTCCTCTCGTGCATACACACCTTTCTTGTATGTTTCCACATCGGCAATCTTACCGCTTTCTGCCATCAAGGCTACGGCACGATCCAGTGTTTCTTCCTTCGAGCTTACCTTCGCACCAAGGTAAATGCTCCTCTTGTCTAACAAATCTGTAATTCGCATATGCAACCCCTCCTTTATCATTTTTTGCCGAAGGTCTTCACGTACAAGCCTTCGACTTCTTCCTTCGTTGCTAGCTCTTCCGAAAATGCACTCGCACTTCCGGTACATACACCCATTTCAAATGCGTTTCTGTAAGCATCTGCTCCGCCATCTGTAATCAAATATCCTGCAATAAATCCTGCTACCATCGAATCTCCGGCACCGACGGAATTTTTCACTGTGCCCTTTGGAGCCTCTGCCCGGTACTCACTTCCGTCCTCTGCAAGTAATACCGCACCGTCACCCGCCATGGATACGAGCACATTCCGTGCGCCCTGTTCCTGCAACTTCTTCGCATATTTGCATACATCGTCTTTGTCTTTGATCTCCACTCCGAAGATCTCACCGAGTTCGAAATTATTCGGTTTGATCATAAACGGCTTATATGGAAGCACATTCACCAGAAGATCTCTTGTCGCATCTACAACGATCTTCAACTTCTTGTCCTGCAGACGCTTCATGATATCCATATACGCGGACTGCGGCAAGCTCTCCGGAATCGAACCTGCCAGAACAAGGATATCGCCCTCCTGCAAGGTCTCTAACTTCTGATATAACAGTTCCAATGCATCCGCGGAAATCTTCGGTCCCTGTCCGTTGATCTCGGTTTCCTCCTTCGCGCGGATCTTGACATTGATTCGTGTCATGCCTGCATCTAACTCAATAAAATCGCTTTCCACACCTTTTGCCTTCAACATGGATTTCAAAACCTCTCCGGTAAATCCGGCCGTAAATCCAAGTGCCTGATTCTCGAATCCAAGATTCTTCAATACCATAGATACATTGATTCCTTTTCCACCCGGCAGAATCTTCTCGCCGCTGGTACGGTTGACATATCCAAGATTCACACAATCCAGATCCTGCACATAGTCGAGAGACGGATTAAATGAAACAGTGTAAATCATACGCTCACCTCCGTGATATTCTTTATTCCTCTGTACTCATTATTTTCAATCTTCGTTGTAATTATCCTTGCAGACTTGAATTCCGCAAAACTTATCGAACAAATCTCGCCGAATTTGCTGCTGTCACACAGCACATAGCGCTCCTTCGTCTTCTGCATGGATTTCTTCTTCACCATTGCTTCTTTGACATCCGGTGTTGTAAATCCGTTGCCCTTCGTCACGCCGTTCGCACCCCAGAAGCCTTTCGTGAAGTTATATTTATCCAAGGAGATAATTGCTTCTTCTCCAACGATTGCTTCTGTGACCGGCTTGAACTCACCGCCAAGGATATATGTCGTATAGCCTTTCTGTGACAAATGCTTTGCATGTGCAAATGAGTTTGTGACGAATATCACATTCTTCGCTGTGATATAGTCAATCATCAGCTCGGTTGTCGTTCCGGCATCCATATACACCACATCCTGATCCTTGATCAATGCTGCCGCATATCTGGCAATCTCAATCTTTTCTTCCCGGTTGATCTCCTTCCGGTATTCCACCGCATCGTCCTTCACATGGAAGCTTCCGCCGATTGCCATCGCACCGCCA
>UMFQ01021211.1_pt1 | contig 6856 bp, 2 predicted proteins | sample 1965061 | NCBI WGS metagenome assembly UMFQ01 (sample SAMEA4836051, study PRJEB28245) | human gut metagenome | biome: gut microbiome; material: fecal sample | place: Denmark | collected 2008
GGTGTTGATTTCAGATATTCTGGATTTGTCCAAGATAGAATCGAACACGATGGAATTCCATTTTGAGAAGGTTTCTTTAAATGGCATATTGGAAAGCATTTACAGTGCGCAGAAGATGAATCTTCGGAAAGGAGTGGAGCTACTGCTAGACCTTCCGGACCGGGCGGCAGTTATCTATACAGATCCTACGCGTTTGGGGCAAGTTGTCAACAATCTTATCAATAATGCGGTGAAGTTCACTGCTGAAGGACGCATAACCATAGGGTATAGGCTGAAGGACTTTGCTACATTGGAAGTCTTTGTGGAAGATACGGGAACTGGCATGTCGGAAGAAGTTCTGGCGCACATTTTTGAACGTTTCTATAAGGGAGATGCTTTTGTGCAGGGCACGGGATTGGGATTGGCCATTTGCAGGACTATCGTTGAAAGGTTTCATGGAAAAATAGAAGTGGCTTCAACTCTTGGCAAGGGGAGCCGCTTTGCAATTGTCCTTCCGCAGGAAATGCGGGAGTAGTGTTCTCTTTCTTGGATATTTGATGTAATTATGTGAGCGTATGATATTGTATAACGTTGAAAATCGCTACCTTTGCAGTCTTGAACGATAAATTCATTGACACTATGATATCTGTAGAAGGACTGAAGGTAGAATTTAATGCCACTCCTCTGTTCGAAGACGTCTCTTATGTTATCAATAAGAAAGACCGTATAGCTCTTGTCGGCAAGAATGGTGCCGGTAAGTCCACCATGCTCAAGATATTGGCTGGCATTCAGCAGCCCACTGCCGGCATTGTTGACGTTCCCCGCGAATGTACTATCGGGTATTTGCCCCAAGTGATGATACTCAGTGACAAGCGCACCGTAATGCAGGAGGCTGAACTTGCCTTCGAGCATATTTTTGAGATGCAGGCGGGCATCGAACGCATGAATCGGCAACTTGCCGAACGTACCGATTACGACAGCGAGGATTACCAGAAACTGATTGACCGCTTCACTCACGAAAACGAACGTTTTCTGATGATGGGCGGCACCAACTACCGTGCCGAAATAGAGCGCACGCTCCAAGGGCTGGGCTTCAGCCGCGAGGACTTTGACCGCTCTACAAGCGAGTTTTCCGGTGGTTGGCGTATGCGTATAGAGCTTGCCAAGCTGTTGCTTCGCCGTCCGGATGTGTTGCTGCTCGACGAGCCTACCAACCACCTTGACATCGAGAGTATCCAGTGGTTGGAGAACTTCCTTTCCACCCGTGCCAATGCGGTGGTGCTTGTCAGCCACGACCGCGCCTTTTTGAACAATGTCACTACGCGTACCATCGAAATAACTTGTGGACGCATTTACGACTATAAAGTGAAATACGATGAGTTTGTGGTGCTTCGCAAGGAGCGCCGGGAGCAGCAACTACGTGCTTACGAGAATCAGCAGAAGCAGATACAAGATACGGAAGATTTCATCGAACGTTTCCGGTACAAAGCTACCAAGGCTGTGCAAGTGCAGAGCCGCATCAAGCAGCTCGAAAAGATAGAGCGCATCGAAGTGGATGAGGAAGACAACTCCTCTTTGCGCCTGAAGTTTGTTTGCAGTAGCCGTAGCGGTAATTATCCCGTTATCTGCGAGGATATGGAGAAATCCTACGGTGGGCACGTTGTTTTCCACGATGTAAATTTGACTATCAACCGAGGAGAGAAGGTTGCTTTTGTCGGTAAGAACGGCGAAGGTAAGTCTACGCTTGTAAAGTGTATTATGGGTGAGATTACGGATTATACCGGTAAGCTTACACTGGGACATAATGTGCAGATTGGATATTTTGCCCAGAACCAGGCACAGCTTTTGGATGAGAGCCTGACTGTATTCGATACGATTGACCGCGTGGCCGTAGGGGATATCCGCCTCAAAATCCGTGATATTCTAGGTGCTTTCATATTCGGCGGTGAGGCTTCGGATAAAAAGGTGAAGGTGCTCAGCGGTGGAGAGCGTACCCGGCTTGCCATGATAAAACTGCTGTTGGAGCCGGTGAATTTCCTGATTCTCGACGAACCTACGAATCATCTTGACATGCGTTCCAAAGATGTGTTGAAGGAGGCTATCCGCGATTTTGACGGAACGGTGATAATAGTCAGCCATGACCGTGATTTTCTGGACGGACTTGCGACTAAAGTGTACGAGTTTGGTGGCGGACTGGTGAAGGAACATCTGGGAGGAATTTATGATTTCCTGCAAAAGAAGCAGATAGAGAGCCTGAATGAGTTACAGAAATCCCCTTCACTTTCCGCTTCGCCCACTGCCGGTAAGGCGGCATCGGGAAATGTTGGTGCAGAACCGGTTCAACCCTCGGCAGCCAAACTCTCTTATGAGGAGCAGAAGGAGCTTAATAAGAAGCTCAAGAAACTGGAACGTCGCGTTGCCGATTGTGAAGCGGAGATAGAGCAGACGGAGGCTGCCATTGCCATTCTTGAGGCCAGGATGGCCACACCGGAAGGTGCTTCGGACATGTCGCTTTATGAGCAGCACCAAAAACTGAAAGAGCAGCTTGACCGCGTGATGGAAGAGTGGGACGCGGCTACTGTAGAGTTGGAGAATCACTAACTATTATATTTTATATGTTTATGAAAGCAAATCATTTGTTACCCATTGCAGCATTCTGTCTGATGACGGCTTCCTGCAACACCGGCAAGCAGCAGGCTGAACTTACAGCAGGCATCCAGCTCGCCAATCTTGACACAACGGCTCTACCCGGAACTGACTTTTACCAATACGCATGTGGCGGTTGGATGAAGAACAATCCGATTCCTGCTGAATACTCACAGTACGGTTCTTTCACTATCCTTGCAGAAAACAACCGCAAGCAGATTCAAGGACTTATTGAAGAACTTGCCGCCACCCAGCACGAAGCCGGCAGCGTGGCACAAAAAATCGGTGACTTGTACAAAATCGTAATGGACAGCGTGAAGCTGAACAAGGACGGTGTAGCCCCCATCAAGGCTGAACTCGACCAGCTGGCTGCTTTGAAGGACAAGAAGGAGCTTTATGCCTTGCTGGGCGATATGCAGAAGAAGGGTATCATCGCCTACAACGTGCTGTATGTTGGCGCTGACGAAATGAACAGTAGCATGAATGCTGTACAGACCTATCAGACCGGGCTGAGCATGGGCGAACGTGAATACTATCTGGAGAATGATGAGGCTACTGCCAAAATTCGTGATGCTTTCCGTACACATGTACAGAAGATGTATCAGTTGGCTGGTTTCGACGAGGCTACTGCCAAGAAAGGTATGGAGGTGGTGATGGATGTGGAAACACGTCTTGCCAAGGCTTTCCGCTCTCGTACGGAGTTGCGTGACCCGCATGCCAATTATAACAAGATGAGCATGGAAGAGTTGAAGAAGAATTATCCTACTTTCGATTGGGATGCTTATTTGTCTGCCATGGGCTTGAAGGATGTGAAGGAAATCATCGTAGGCCAGCCCGCTTCACTGAAAGCTGCTGCCGATATTCTGGATACGCTGCCCATTGAACAGCAGAGCCTTTATCTGCAATGGAAATTGATTGATTCTGCCGCAAGCTTGCTGAACGATGCTATGGCAGAACAGAACTTCGACTTCTACAGCCGCACCATGAGCGGTACACAAGAGATGCAGCCCCGCTGGAAGAGAGCGGTAAGCACTGTAAGCAGCGCGCTGGGCGAAGCTGTAGGTCAGATGTACGTGGAGAAATATTTCCCTGCTGCTGCCAAGGAGCGTATGGTGACTTTGGTGAAGAACTTGCAGGAAAGCCTGGGCGAACGTATCCAGAATCTTGCTTGGATGGGTGATTCCACTAAGGTGAAAGCTCTGGAGAAACTGGCTACCTTCCATGTGAAGATTGGTTATCCCGACACTTGGAAAGACTACTCCACACTGGAAATCAAAAACGACTCTTACTGGGCAAACATGGAACGTGCCAACGAGTGGAGCCATGCCGAAATGATAGCCAAGGCCGGCAAGCCGGTGGATAAGGACGAATGGCTGATGACTCCGCAGACCGTCAACGCTTACTATAACCCGACCACCAACGAAATCTGTTTCCCCGCCGGTATCCTGCAATATCCTTTCTTCGATATGAATGCGGATGACGCCTTCAACTACGGTGCCATCGGTGTGGTAATCGGTCATGAAATGACTCACGGATTCGACGACCAGGGTCGCCAGTACGACAAGGACGGTAACCTGAAAGACTGGTGGACTGCTGAAGATGCCAAGAACTTTGACGAGCGTGCCCAGGTGATGGTAAACTTCTTTGATAGCATCGAGGTTGCTCCGGGCGTATATGCCAACGGACGCATGACATTGGGTGAGAATATTGCCGACCACGGTGGTCTGCAGGTTTCTTATCAGGCATTCAAGAAAGCTACGGCTGCCAATCCGCTGCCGGTGCTGGATGGTCTTACTCCCGAACAACGTTTCTTCCTGGCATACGCAGGTGTATGGGCCAATGATATCCGTCCCGAAGAAGTGTTGAACCGCACGAAGAGTGATGTGCACTCATTGGGCGAATGGCGCGTAAACGGTGCATTGCCGCAAATCGGTGCTTGGTATGAGGCATTCAACGTGACAGAAAAAGACCCGATGTTCTTGCCGGTAGAAAAACGTGTATCTATTTGGTAAACCAACAAAATAACCCTTAAAAAAAGGCGGCAGACTGGAAACAGATGCCGCCTTTTTTAATTATACCTAATTTATTGTGTATGAATGTATGTATGAATAAACAAAATTTGTAACTTTGCGCATCAAATACTAATATACGCATACTTTAATACGCAAATCCATGTCTGAAACAAAAAGAATCAAAACAGCTCTGGTATCTGTTTACCATAAGGAAGGTTTGGACGAAATCATTACCAAACTGCATGAAGAAGGTGTAGAGTTCCTCTCAACCGGTGGAACCCGTCAGTTTATAGAATCCCTGGGTTATCCCTGCAAGGCAGTGGAAGACCTCACTACATACCCTTCCATCCTGGGCGGACGCGTGAAGACTTTGCATCCGAAGGTTTTTGGAGGTATTCTTTGCCGCCGCGGATTGGAGCAAGACATGCAACAGATTGAAAAATATGAAATCCCCGAAATAGACCTCGTCATTGTTGACCTCTATCCGTTTGAGGCTACCGTTGCCAGTGGTGCCGAAGAACCTGCCATCATCGAAAAGATTGACATAGGTGGTATCTCCTTGATTCGTGCCGCAGCCAAGAACTACAACGACGTGGTTATCATCGCTTCGCAAGCACAATATCAGCCGTTCCGTGATATGCTGATGGAACATGGTGCCACTACTACCATCGAAGAACGCCGTTGGTTTGCCAAAGAGGCGTTTGGAGTGTCTTCACACTATGACTCTGCTATCTTCAATTATTTCGATGGCGAAGAAGGTTCCGCTTTCCGTTGCTCTGCCAACAGCCAGAAGACTTTACGCTATGGTGAGAATCCGCATCAGAAAGGTTATTTCTATGGCAATCTGGATGCTATGTTCGACCAGATTCACGGTAAGGAAATCTCTTATAACAACCTGCTCGACATCAATGCTGCCGTTGACTTGATTGATGAATTTAAGGATACTACTTTCGCTATCCTGAAACATAACAATGCTTGTGGATTGGCCTCACGTCCCACTGTACTCGAAGCATGGAACGATGCGCTTGCCGGTGACCCGGTTTCTGCTTTCGGTGGTGTGCTCATCACGAATGCCGTGGTTGACAAGGCTGCTGCCGAAGAAATCAATAAGATATTCTTTGAGGTAATTATCGCTCCCGATTATGATGTGGATGCGTTGGAAATCCTCGGTCAGAAGAAGAACCGTATTATCCTGGTTCGCAAGCCGGCAGCTTTGCCTAAGAAGCAGTTCCGTTCTTTGCTGAATGGCGTATTGGTTCAGGACCGCGACCTTAAGGTGGAAACTCCAGAAGAATTGAAGACTGTAACTACGAAGGCTCCCACTGCACAGGAAATTGAGGATATGCTCTTTGCAAACAAGATTGTGAAGAACAGTAAGTCGAATGCCATTGTGCTGGCAAAAGGAAAGCAGTTGTTGGCAAGTGGTGTAGGTCAGACCAGCCGTGTGGATGCTTTGAAGCAGGCTATCGAGAAAGCCAAAAACTTCGGTTTCGACTTGAATGGCGCTGTAATGGCAAGTGACGCATTCTTCCCTTTCCCCGACTGCGTGGAAATTGCCGGCAATGAAGGCGTAACAGCCGTCATCCAGCCGGGTGGAAGCATCAAGGATGAACTCTCGTTTGAATATTGCAACGAGCATGGCATTGCCATGGTGACTACGGGATTCCGTCACTTTAAACACTAATTCGGATTTACGATTTGACGATTTACGATTTACGATTTACGATTGAAGTTACATCGTAAGTCTGAATCTCAAATTGTAAAGAAGAGGAATATCAATCGTAAATCGTAAATAGTTAAATCGTAAATATTAATGGGATTATTCTCCTTTACACAAGAAATAGCGATGGACCTTGGCACAGCCAATACCATCATCACCACGAATGGCAAGATTGTGGTGGATGAGCCTTCGGTGGTGGCTTTGGACCGTCGTACCGATAAGATGATTGCCGTGGGTGACAAGGCAAAGATGATGCACGAAAAGACCCACGAAAACATACGTACCATCCGTCCGTTGCGCGATGGTGTGATTGCCGACTTCTATGCCTGCGAGCAGATGATACGTGGACTTATCAAGATGGTGAACAACCGTAACCGTCTTTTCTCTCCGTCACTCCGCATGGTGATTGGTGTTCCTTCGGGCAGTACCGAAGTGGAGCTGCGTGCCGTGCGCGACTCTGCCGAGCATGCCGGCGGGCGCGACGTTTATTTGATTTTCG